>QWCE01000233.1_pt1 | contig 255187 bp, 203 predicted proteins | sample 1972531 | NCBI WGS metagenome assembly QWCE01 (sample SAMN09866716, study PRJNA288562) | Human gut metagenome isolate term4_stool, whole genome shotgun sequencing... | reverse complement strand
GCCAGGTCAAAAAGAGTCTTGACCAGGGTCACAAATCCGAGCTTCGCAGCCAGGGCGCCAAAGAAGAAAACAATCAGGGCAAGAGCTACAAAGGCTTCCGTACCGATCGCTTTTTTGTAGCCCTGGGGCAGGTCATCGTGCTTCACTCTCATAAAATTCCTCCAGCACCTCGATAACTGTAAAACATCATTAACAACATAGTCTCCTGGCTTATTGTTAAACTGTTTTTTTCAAGAGAACAACTGTCCTCTCTAAAACCGTCACTATCATAATTTTCAGAAAACATGGACAGAAAGGCTCTGGAGGGAAAACCCTATTATGAATCAAGAATCTTGGCAAAAGGCAGACTTGCATTTTGCCAAGAGTTCTTGTTCCCAGTAGCAGATTCCGTGATCCAGAAGCTTATTTTGAGAAGAGAAAGAGTAAAGTTTTCTGTTTTAATTTTTATTTAGCATACTTTTTGTAGCGTTCAGTCGCATCAATCAGTTGATCTATAATTTCATCTTCGGATGAAGAGTGCCCGGAATTCGCAGCAACAACAAACTCACAATTCTTCATTTGCTTAGCGAGCCTGTAAGCCGTTCTGATTGGGCAAACCATATCATAGCGACCATTGACAATAAATGTCGGTATATCTGAAATAGTGTCTATGTTGTCAAAAATATAAGAATCTTTCTTTCCAAAATAATTATTGATGAAATAGTGACACTCAATTTTTGCAATGGCAACAGCTTTATGTAAATCTTCAAATTCACTTACAAGATCTTCAGATTGATGTAGCTTTGAAATTCTCGCTTCCCATCCGGACCATGCTTTCGCTGCCTCATTCAAAACAGATTCATTACCATGATTGAACAACTCATAATAGGTGGAAATAATGTCCGAAGGCGAAATATTTTTGGGTAATGGTTTAACAAAATTTTCCCATGCTTCAGGGAATATTTTTGCAGCTCCGCCCCTTAAATACCAATCGATTTCTTCTTCCGTTGATAACCAGACGCCACGAAGTATCAGAGCATTAACACGATCTCGTTCATAGATTGCATAAAGCAGCGCCAGTGTGACTCCCCAGCTGCCACCAAATACTATCCAATTTTCAATGTTTAAATGTTTTCGTAATTTTTCAATATCCTTAACTAATTCCCAAGATGTGTTCCCAGTTAATTCTCCATAGGGCTTACTTTTTCCACAACCACGCTGGTCAAATAATATTATCTTGTAAAAAGCCGGATCAAAAAAACGTCTGCAATTTTCATCAATTCCAGCCCCTGGTCCACCGTGTAAAAAAAGTATTGGTTTTCCTTCAGGGTTGCCGCATATCTCATAATATAATTCGTGAATCGGGGATACCTTAAGATATCCAGTTTCAAAAGCTTCTATAGGTGGAAATAATTGGTTCATACTTATATCTTCCTTTTAAAAAAATGATTCAGAATTTCATCACTTGTCTGTGGCGTCAATAATGAAACTGTAATCATGAGTACAACAGCAACGGCAACACCAAATAGTATGGGGTGTAAACCAAAGGGCTGCTTTAAAAGAATCCACAGAATATATGCCCCAAAGCCGCCTATCATTGACGAAATGGCCCCTTCTTTATTGGCTCTTTTCCAATACAGACCAAAAATTATTGGAACAAAAAACACAGAACCCGCAGCTCCGTAATTAAGCATTTGAAAGATGAGGATTTGTGAGGGATTTAATAAAGCAATGATTGTGCCGATAATTCCAATACCTATAACACTCATCCTTGAAAGGGCAAGTCTCTTTTCGTCAGAATAATTTTTCCCCAAAGTTTTTGAAAGAAAATCACTACCAAGAGCCGCACCAGCAGTCAGTAAAACGGTATCGGTAGTCGACATCACTAAGGCCAGGACTGCTGCAACCAGTACTCCAGCAAAAACAGGATTTGTTAATTCCTTAACAAGTATGGGGAAGGAAGCGTCAACATCTACTAGATCAGGATTCAAGACTTGACTAACGGTACCAAGAATCTGTGTCATGAAATAAAAGATAGAGACAAAAATTGCGGAAATTAATAAAGAGCGTAGAATACTTTTTCGACTTTTTGCGCCAAGTGCTTGTCCTAAATATGCGGGATGTGATGAATTTCCAATGCCCCAAACAGCCGCCAGACTGATGATGAGTGGAATACCCCCAGATGAATTAATTGTATAAATCATATCGGGCTTAACTTCAGCAAGTTGGATATTCATTGCAGTGAACCCCCCAACTTTTGCCAAGGCAATAAACGCGACGACTATTGTACCTCCGACACCAATGATCGCAGAGATGGAATCGTTATAGGCGACAGCAAGTAAACCTCCCATATAAATATAGGATAGAGTGAATAGCATGGAAATGATAATGGCTACTGTATAAGAAATATCAAGAAAATAGGCAATTGTTTTTGCAAGCCCCATCAATTCTACAGCCACAAAAACAATGTATAAAATGACTATGCTGATCGACATCAACCCGCGCAAGGCATTTGACCCATAACGTGCATAAACAACATCAGGGATCGTTTCACAACCGTAGTCCGCTTGTTCACGTAACTTATCCACCATAAGGTATCCAACAATGAATATCGAAATTACAGTTCCTAGAATGCTGGAATAAGCTGCCCAGCCAACACCGTGAACATAACCAACTTGGCCAGTAATAGACGAACTTGAGAGAAACGTCGCTACGAACATTCCTGCGCCAAGCAAGACTCCAATATTCTGATTCCCAGTGATAAATGATTTAGCGTTTGTTACTTTCTTTTTTAAAATTAAGCCATTAGTAAACATAATAGCCATAAAACCTAAGAGAAAAATGATATAAATTAATCTGTCTGTCACTTTTCTTCATCTCCTATCTTTTTAATTTTGATCCATAAAAGAATTACAGTAATCAAAACAATCAGCCAGATGCTAATAATCACACCCCAAGTTTCTCCAGGCAAGCCGCCGAAATATTTTGCAGCATCGAGAATCGTTATAAAGTTCATCTGCATATCCCCCCCTCAAAAAAAGAAAATATGAGGGTGTCTTTCGCACTCATGTGCTTCAAAGACACCCTCTCTTTAAATATTAATAAATTAATTTTCTGGCTTTCTCTGCAAGTTGAATCATTTCCTTAGTTGGGCCAACAACTTCACCATCTTCAAGGAATAGTTCGCCGTCCAGCCACACGGTGCTGTTCATACAAATACCATCGGTGTGTGAAGCTGCTGCAATTCCTCCAGGAATATCACATACGAGCTGGGGTCCAACATTACCAATGCCCCATTCTGTACTACCCCAAACACGTTCATCTTCAACAACATCACCCGTAAGCTTAGCGCCTGGGTTAAAGCCGTAGGAAAGATGTGCAATTTTAAACATACCAGGATCATCGAAACTCTCAAGCCAGTTTTTTAATTCCTTAGCTTCATTTCCTCCTTCAATGTTTGTAATTGCACCTTTTTCAACGGTCAGTTTAATCTTATCTTTTAAGAGACCAATGGGAGGATTTACAGAACCATCGAAGACAATTGTTCCGTTAATGGATTCAAAGATAGGAGACCAGCTGATTTGTCCAGCCATCATCTTCCACTCACCATCACCAACAATACCGTTAGAAGTATAAAAATCACGACCTGGCTTGTGTTCAAAAGAGATATCACAGCCTGCTGGTGTAGTGATCCGGACCTTTTTTGCCTTCTTGGTTATTTCTTCAGTTTTATCTAAGAAATGGCCGAGAGCAATGTTATCGACTCGTCCGATATTCCGAATCATTAAATCCGGATTCATGCCAACCAGGCACATATATTTCATTTTTCGGTTACTTGCAACTGCTTCGTCAAAAGGAGTCGAATATAACAGCCATTTATTGTTGTACTCAATCCAAATATCTGAACCTTTTAGTGCTCCTGTTAGAGCCTCGAGAGGCATGTCGATATCACCTGCTTTACCTACTCCACGTGGAGCTGCCATCATGACGGTCATAGGTTTTGCGCCAAGGGCATAGGCAGCCTGCGCTGTTGCTTCTATTACTTGATAGTTAGATTCGGTGTCGCCAGTAATAACAACGGCATCTCCCTTTTTTACAGAAAAACACTCTTTTAACAGTTTTGTTGCAGCTCTTACCAATTCAAATTCGTACATACTTTATTCCTTTCCATCTGCTGATTTTCGCTGGCTCCATCAATTCTCTAAAATCGTGAAGTCATAATAATGGGCGCGCCCCTTTTATGGTTATATTGAGCATATTGAAAAATAAATTCTTGTTTGTTTTAGACAATTTGTCATTTGTAATTTGGCTTATTGCCAATAAAAATCTATTTCTTTTATTTTTATATGTTCATATTGACAGTAAGAGCGATAAAATCATTTCTTTATTTTGTTTTGTAAAAGGTAAGGTTGTAAATCTGGTGATTAATAAAACGAATTAAGAACAAATGCGGCAAATGGGCATACTTTTATGCCGTGACCACTATTCCTGAAAGCGCGCCAGCACTTTGACCTAAATTAAAAGACCTCCGCAAATTTCTTACCAGTCGATTGCGGAGGTTTGTTCTGTAACTTATGGCTATTGAATTTTATTTTGCCTCGCTTGAATTATGGCCGTTCAAGCGGGGAAATTGCGTGGACGGCTTTGTTCCTACGCGATGCTCCAGCTCAATTTGCTGACAAATTTATTGGGATTCCCAAGGACGAACAGTGAACGCAGAACGGAAGCGGGGGACATCAATGAGTCCCATATCCGTGAGGTTCAGCTCAGAAATCCCGGAAGAGATATGGCGCGATGACTATTCTTCTGCTTCGAGCGGGATAAAGCTGAAGCAGGTGACGTCAAAGAGGCCCATATCGGTGAGTTTCAGCTCGGGAATGACGGGCAGAGACATAAAGCAAAGGGTCATGACGGGCTCGATATGGGGGTTGACGCCGAGTTTTTCGACAGCGATGCGGTTGACTTCGGCGAGCTTTTCGGCAACCCATTCGCCGCTCTGATCGCTCATGAGGCCAGCAATGGGCAGGGGCATTTCGCCCAGAATCTGACCTTTGTTGACGAGAGCCACGCCTCCGCCCATACGCACGAGGGCTTCGACGGCAAGAGCCATGTCGTGATCGTTGCGCCCGGCCACAATGACGTTGTGAGAATCGTGGGCGATGGAGAGGGCGACGGCGCCTTCTTTGAGGCCGTAACCTTTGAGCAGGCCGACGGCGACATTGCCGGTCAGTTTATGGCGTTCAACTACGGCCACTTTGATGATGTCGGCAGAGGGATCGGGGATAAAGTCGCCTGCGACGTTGCGTTGAACCTTCGCGATGGTGTTTTTGCTGAGCACACCGCCCGGCTGAATTTCGATCACATGGACGCGATCGCTTTTCAGGGGCAGACGGAAGCGGGCTTCGGAGAAGTCTTTGAGGTGAACGGAGGCCTTGACGGCATGGTCGTCGGCGCGTTCGACGGGCAGGAGATAGCGGCCGTCGCGAGCGGCTTCGCGGCCATCGAGGAAGACCTGTACGGCTTTGAAATCCCGGAGGTCCTGCATCAGGGTGATGTCAGCCCGGCGTCCGGGAACGAGAGCTCCGCGGTCCTTGAGTCCAAAGGCCTCAGCGGTGTTCAGGGTGGCCATGCGGATGGCCGTGAGAGGATCCAGCCCTGCGCGCACGCAGCGGCGCAGATGGTCGTCCAGGTGGCCTTCGCTGAGAATGGTGTGAGCCTGCCGGTCGTCGGAGCAGAGGAGGCAACGGCGGCTGTTTTCGGCAGTGACTCCGGGCAGCAGACGGTCGAGGTCGTGGCAGGCGCTGCCGCGGCGCAGGAGGACAAACATGCCGCGGGCGATGCGCTCCTGCATCTCGGCCACGGTGCTGCACTCGTGGTCGGCGAGAATCCCGGCGGAGGCGTAAGCGTTCAGCGCTTTGCCGCTGAGGCCGGGGCTGTGGCCGTCGATCAGTTTGCCGCGATTTTTCGCGGCGAGCAGTTTATTCAGACTATCTTCGCTGGCATTGACGATGCCGGGAAAATTCATGAATTCAGCGAGGCCACGAAGCTCAGGATCTTCGAGAATTTCTACCATATCCTCAGCGGTGATCGTGGCTCCGGCGTGTTCAAAGGGCGTGGCGGGAACGCAGGAGGGCAGCAGGTATTCGATGTGCAGGGCTGCTTTGGCAGCGGCCCGGCGCATGTAGTCGAGGCCCTCACGCCCCGCGACGTTGACAATTTCGTGGGGGTCGGCGATGAGGGTGCCGGTGCCCAGAGGCACGAGCAGGCGGCTCAGTTCTTCGGGCGTGCACATGGAGGATTCAACGTGAATATGCGCGTCGATCAGGGCGGGCAGGGCATAGAGACCCTGGGCATCGATTTCGACTTCGCCTTCGTAAAGACCCGGGGCATCGGCAGCGGCAATCTGCTGGCCGGCGATGGCAATCTCGCCCTCGCGGATTTCTCCGCTGCAAACGTCGACAATGCGGCAGTTTTTAATTAAGAGGTCGGCTTTCACGCGTCCGGCGGCCACATCCAGAAGATGCTTGAGGCTTTTAAAATTTTCTTTCATGCTTCACCCTTCCGACTTTCTTACATGATGCTCTTGATGCTTCAGATAGATATTATTTAAAGGTCATTTTACCATTTTTTGTGCAAGCTGCCTCAGGGGCGGAAGGAAAAGCGAGCGAGTGGCCGAACTGTGCCAGTCCAGCGGCTGCGCCGGATAGAGTACGCTGATGTTCGCAACTTGAAAAAAGAATAAATGAAAAGTCCTCGAAGAAGAACTCCTCAGACCATGCTGAGGAAGGAGTACACATCCACTGGAGATGAGAAGACGATATTGACGAAGGCCGAAGCGATTTTTCTTTCTTCAATTCCCACTGGAGGTTTTTGGCGGTTTTGAGTAAAAGATAATAAAAAAACCTTCGGAAAATTTCCGAAGACAGTATAAATTTTCATGAATTTGTGATGTAATAAACTGTATAAAATTGCCCCACGATTCACTTAAAGGGGGCTCGACATGGCCGTAACCTACAAGAAACTTTTCCATATGCTGATAGAGCGTAATATGACTCCGGCACAGCTCCAGTAGGAGGCTGGATACAGTGCGAATATCTCTACGCATTTGCGCCGGGATATATACATTTCGCTTGAGTCTGTAGAAAAGATATGCCGCGTGCTGGACTGCAAGGTGGATGATATCGTGGACTTTATTCCAGATAAGGATAAATAAAAAGTGTCAGCAGTGCTGACACAATTCGAAAAGAGGTTTTCATAATGAACGCACTTGATAATACGTTCGCTGAAATAGCCCAGATAATAGAAGAAACCCGTGACAACGCCTACCGTAAGGTAAATGAGGAATTGATCCTTATGTACGGAAAAATAGGTCAGTTTTTATCTGAAAAATCAAAAGAAGCAAATTACGGTGACGGATATATTGATTCCCTTTCCGATTACATTCAGCGCAAGTTTCCCGGTATCAAGGGCTTTAACCGCCGTGGACTCTACCGCATGAAGCAGTTTTACGAGACTTATGCCGGAAATAAAAATGTGACAGCACTGCTGACACAATTGAGTTGGACAAACCATCTACTCATAATGTCAGGCAGCAAGAGTGAGGAAGAGCGTGAATTCTATATGCGCCTCGCTGTCAAAGAGCGATATAGTTCCCGTCAGCTGGAACGTCAGATGGACAGCGGCTATTATGAACGATATATGCTCTCTAAGAGCAAGTTACTGCCGGAGCCGCTAAATTCGCAGCAGAATCCATTCCTTGATCAGTATGTGGTCGAATTTCTTGATTTGCCGGACACCTTCCATGAAAATGATTTCCGCAGGGCGCTCGTTAAAGGAATGCGTGATTTCATTCTTGAATTGGGCAGGGATTTCACTTTTATCGGTGAGGAATATCCGATTCAGGTCGGCGGCGAGGACTATCGTATCGACCTGCTGTTCTTCCACCGTAGTTTGCGCTGCCTTGTTGCCATAGAACTTAAGGTCGGAAAATTTAAGCCGGAATATGTTTCCAAGATGGATTTTTATCTTGAGGGACTGGATCGGCAGATAAGAAAACCGGATGAAAATCCGAGCGTGGGACTGCTGCTGTGTGCATCCAAAAATGACGAGGTGGTCGAGTACGCCATGAGCCGCACGCTCTCGCCTATGATGGTATCACAGTACCAGTTACAGCTGCCGGATAAGGATATCCTACGTAAGAAGTTGCAGGAATTATCCAACTTGCCGGAAATAGCAGCAAACACAGGAGGTAGTGATAATGCCTAACCTATCACAGATAAAGCGTCAGCGGATGCTTGATTTCCTGGAAACGCAGCCTTTATCAGAACATTCTGATAAAGGCTGTGGAATTAGAAATAGGCAGTGATACGACGATTGCTGCATCCGCTCTGCCGTTAAGAGCCGCCTTTATCTGGCTATCGGCCGGGCCTATTTTTCTTCGGCCCGGGTGTCGCAGTAGATGCAGCGATATGTGCCTTTTTCCTTGTCGGCCAGGCGGAAAACCTGCGGCAGCTCCTGCTCGATGGAGGAGATGCAGCGAGGGTTTTTGCAGCGGAGGACACCCTTCAGCGTCTGGGGCAGCTGGGGGTGAAATTTTTCGGCGCGCTCAGCGTTGTGGATGATATTGACGGTGATATGCGGATCGATGTAGCCGAGCAAGTCGAGATTGAGGTCGATGACCTTGCCGATTTTGAGAATATCTTTCTTGCCCAGCTTGCTGGAGCTGGCGTTTTTGATGATGGCGACCTCGCAGTCCAACTGGTCGAGCTGCAGATAGTCGTAAATCTGCATGGCTTTGCCCGCGGGAATGTGGTCGATAACAATGCCTTCGGAAATGGTGCCGATAATCATGTGAGCCTCCTTCGCTTAGGCCTTGGTGATGTGCAGGAGCTTCAGGATAAGCGCCATGCGGATGTATTTGCCGTTTTTCACCTGGCGGAAGTAAGCGGCGCGGGGGTCGCTGTCGACCGCGGTGGAAATCTCGTTGACGCGGGGCAGGGGGTGCAGGATCGTAAGATCTTTTTTGGCCGTCCTGAGTTTTTCGGGCGTCAGGATATAGCTGTCTTTGAGGCGAACATAATCGGCTTCGTTGAAGAAGCGCTCGCGCTGCACGCGCGTCATATAAAGGATATCAAGCTGAGGCATGGCCTCCTCGAGGCTGCGCACTTCCTTATAGGGGATGTGCTGGCTTTCAAGGATGTCTTCACGGACAGATTCAGGGACGCGCAGTTCCTCGGGAGAAATCAGCACAAAACTGCAGCCTTCGTAACGGCTCATGGCGGCGATCAGAGAATGAACCGTGCGGCCGAACTTGAGGTCGCCGCAGCAGCCGATGACCATATGGTCCATGCGGCCTTTTTCGCGCGCGATGGTAATCATGTCGGTGAGCGTCTGCGTGGGGTGAAAGTGCCCGCCGTCACCGGCATTGATGACCGGAATCTGCACAGCGGTGGAAGCCACATAAGGAGCGCCCTCTTTGGGATGGCGCATGGCGATGATGTCCGCGAAACATTCCACGGTGCGAGCCGTATCGGCGACGCTTTCGCCCTTGGCGGCCGAGCTGCTGTTCGCCTCGGAAAAGCCGATGATGGAGCCGCCAAGCTCCAGCATAGCCGATTCAAAGCTCAGTCGGGTGCGGGTGGAAGGCTCATAAAAGAGCGTTGCCAGTTTTTTACCTTCGCAGAGATGGGCGTAGTCCGCGGGATGATCAATGATGTCGAGAGCGGTGGTAATCAGCTCTCGAATTTCTTCCTTGGACAATTGCCGAATGTCGATTAAATCTTTCATTCGAACCTCCTGTTTTTGTGATTTTCAGGAGAGAGTTGCTGCCGACAGGCATAAAAAAATCCTGCTCGGAAGCAAGATTGGCAGAAAGACACGAAGAATTTGTCTTCGCAGCGACAAAGCGCATGAAATTTGTCAATCTTGTCGGCCTCTCCGGACCGTGCTTAAAGATCTGTCAGCACGATAGCAGGCGGGCGAAATAAAGTCAAGGTGTTTTTCGATGGCAAGCTCCGTGTTCATTGCAAACGTAAGTTCATCTGATTTTAATAAAATGTTAATTGGCTTTTCCCTTTGTTTTAGTGTATGAAAAAACTCTTTTTTGACTTTTCCCCCTGGCCTGAAGGAAATAAAAAACCGCTCTTTTAATTTTTCTGTAACTCAGCAGAAATACTTGTCCCGGGAACTTAAAAATCCTGAGAACGCAAAAGGCTTGCTGTAACGGGCTTTTAACGACTTCGTATGAAAACCCGCTTTGCTGACCTGAACATGAAACTCAAATGTAAATGACATAAAGCTGGCATTTAACTGTAATTCTCAAGTCCCTGGCTTGTAACGACCATGACCCACAATGGTCACAAAGCCATCACAGAGATGGTATTCGCTCATTTAGCAAGGTTTTAACCTAGGAAGAGAGAAGATTATGAAAAGTAAATGGATTAGTGTATTCCTGGCTTTGTTTATGGTCCTCAGCCTTTTTGCTGTGCCCTTACAGATTTGGGCAGAAGGCGACAGTGTTGAGGAGCCAGGAGAGGCTGCCCAAGAGGAGAAGTTACCCTCAGGGGACGGCACTACAGATGGCGACACTACGGGTGGCGGCGATATGACGCCTGGAGGCCCTGGCACCCCACTGACTACCCCCCCCCCAGTTATAGATGGTGAACCGGCCACGGCGCCCGGTAGCGGGGGAAATGGCAATTATCATATTTTTATTTATTATGTTTTTGATGGCCCTGAACAAAAAGAAGCTGCGGAACGCTATCATGCAGAGATTATGCCTGGATGGGATCACGTTGAGGTCGTACCTTCCCCTGATGTTGTTGGCTATACTCCTGATGCGCCCACTGTCACTTTAGATTTCAAAACATTTACCGGGGACACCGACATCTATGTTAAGTATCAACCTAATATTGTTAATTACGAGACCCTCCATCTGCTGGAAAATATCGCGCGAGATAAGTTTGAACTCGCCGCAGATAAAACTGTGGTAAAACAAGCACCGGTGGATAGCTTGGTTACCGCTGAGCCAATAGATATAGAGGGTTTCACAGCTATTACTCCCTATCAGGAGGAGAAGGTCCCTGCCGAAGGAACACTCCAGCTTGAAGTAAAATACGAGCGCAATACGTATACTTTGAGCTATGACACGGACGGAGGTTCTTATGTTCCCTCTGAGATCCGGGCCTTCGAGGAAGCGCTGACCCCTCCCCCCGCCCCCACAAAGCCTGGATTCAACTTTGCTGGCTGGGAACCTGCTCTGCCTCAATCGATGCCTGCCCAGGATCTTAAAGTTAAAGCCAGGTGGGAACCTACAGATGGTACGCCCTATAAGTTTGCTTACTATCTGCAAAATGCGGATGATGACAACTTTACACTCTTAGGTCTGGTAGATGCTGTGGGCAAAACAGGTGATTTAATTCAGATTCCACAGAGAGGGAAAGGCCTGGAACACTTAAACTTATTCCCCATCAATAACACGGGTTATGCTGATTACGGAATTCCCACTTTGGTAAATAATCAAAGCGATTTTGAGAAATATTTTGTCTTTGATGAAAATAGAACTTCCAATGAAAATCAGGGTAAAAGAATTGATGGCGATGGCAAAACTATAGTGCCCCTCTATTTTAATCGCCGAGTCTATACGATTGTCTTTGGCAACAATCCTTCGCACTTTAATAACCCCAATGAATGGTTTCCCACGTTAAATATAAATGGGGAGACATATGATCGGGACCACCTTTATACCGTCCAGGTTCGTTACGGTGAAGATTATTCTGATCGGATGATTATGGCAGAAAACATCACCAATATCCCGGAGGGTCAAGCCTATTACAGACCCCTCTATGTTAAAGGGACTGGGTATGGATCATGGATGACCGCAAAGCCGCCTTACCGTTTCACGGCCCATATGGCTTATTGTGCTCCACAGACCGTCGTTGACCTTAGTCAGGATGCAAATTATCCCTTTACCCAATATATTGGCATTAATCTCGAAGGATCAAAAAAGACCCTGAAGGTGTGGGAGCATTTTCAGAAACTTGATGGGAGCTATGATGAATCAATTGAACCCATTCGCCAGGAAAATCTTGCGGACAGTACCTGGTACTATACGCCATCAAATTATTGGGGCTTTGACGCTGACGATGACAAGTTTGATTACTATAAACAAGCTAAAAAAGATAGTGCTAATCACGTTATAGGGTACTTAGACCCTGGTCATGGTTTTCTTATTAGACGTAATGGCAAGGTTAGTTTAAATAAAGGTGATCAGATTCTCGATAAAGATGGAAACGTTACAGATACCGTTAAGGAAAATTATCCTGGAAATGTGGATGGCGAGGTTCATCTTTACTATTCGCGGAAAAGTTACCTGGTGACGTTCTGGATTGACCCTGCCAAGGAGAGTAAAGACCTGGCTAAGAAGATAATCTATGAGGGCGAGGTGAAACAGGCTTTGCCTGATTTATCGAAAATTAATGAAAATAAACCAGGCAATCTCCCGTCCAATTATGAATTTAAGGGTTGGTATAAAGACCAGACCTTCAATGAAGGACAGAAACTGCCTGAAGATGCCAAGATGGAACCCAGGCCCCTCCAGCTCTTTGCCAAATGGGGTCCGCCGGAAGGCGATATTGAGGTCACGGTAGACCCGGATAATGGTAATGCGCCATCGACCATCAAGGTGGCCTATGGTGATAAGGTCGAACAAGCTCAGGCAGGGACACCTGAAAAATCGGGTTACCAGTTTGTTGGCTGGTATATTCGGGAAGAAAACGGTAATCTGAGTCAGCTATTTGACTTTAACAGGCCGATCACAGCTCCCCTAACTCTTAAGGCTAAGTATAGAGCAAATACTTCGACAAGCATTAGCGTCCAGTACTTAGACCAAGATGGAAATCCTGTAGCGGATGAGGATAAACATGAGAATCTGCCCATTGGTATGGACTATACATACCAGGCCAAAGTGGTAAAGGGGATGCTCCCGGATGCTATTTCCAAGAATCTCAGGAGTAATCTTGTACCGGAGGAAAATGTCCTAAAATTCAATTATATTCCATTCACAAAAGTAGATTATACGGTCAAGTACATCGTACAAACGCTTGACGAACATGGCCAGGTGATTAAGGAAGAAGCCATTAAGGACGAGCGTACAGTGACCACCGATAAAAACGTGGTTACTGAAGAGGCTACTGAAATTCCGGGTTATGTTGCCCTCCAGGGCAAGCAGACGAAGGCTCTGTCTCAAAACAAAAATGACAACGTCATGGTCTTTTACTACCGCAAGGACAGCCCCGCTGAAGCGGCTTATACGATTGAGTATTATCTCGATAAGGAAGGTACGGGGAACTATCAACTAGACGCTAGTCGTACCAAGCAACTCAAAGGTCTAGTGGGGACTCAGGTTACGCTTGAGGAGGGTAGCGAGCAGATGCCGCTCGACATTAACGGCTTAACGCTCAATCGGGAAAAGAGCGAAAGTTCTGGCACAATTCTCACGGGCCCTGAACTCGTGCTCAAGCTGTACTATGATCGTTTGTTCACCATCACTTACCTTGCTAACGGTGGAACTTTTGCAGGTGGACAAACGGAAATCAGCTCGAAACATAAGGCTGGAGAAGTTATCGCGATCAAAGCTGCGCCGACTTGGGCTGGCCACACATTCCAGTACTGGCAAGGCTCGGTACATCATCCTGGTGATCAGTATACAGTTGTAGGCGATCACACCTTTACGGCCATCTGGGATAAGCCGGAAGAGCCGAATAAGCCCAAGCCGGATGATAAGGATACGCCTGTTCCGTATAACCCCTATAAGCCTTCTATCTCCACCACGCCGCAAAGCGGCTTTGTGATGGGTCAGCCTCGGCTTTACTCTGCTGCAAAGCCCCAGATGATTCCCGCCCAAAAGCCGATTACTCAGTTGCCCGCGACGGGCAGTGCCAATCCCGCCTTTGTGATCTTTCTGAGCTTAGGTCTTGCAACCTTAGGTTTGTTCTTAAGGAAGCGCAGCTAAGTACAGACTCTTCGCTAAAGGCTATATGAGCGAAAAGCCAGGGGACGGTCTCCCGTAAAAGGAGGCCGTCCCTTGGCGATTCATTTTACTTGATACGGTTTTCATGTTATTTCCATGTGATTTCCAATCCTTTTGGTGTATGCAAAAACTCATTTTTGACTTTTCCATCTCTGGTCTGTCTGCTCGAAAACTGATATGATACGAAGTATATGTAATAAATCAAACTTCAACTGTTGCGAAGCAACAAGCAAAAAAGAAAGGTCGTTTTTATGGAACTTAAACACACAATAGCTGCGCTGACGTTGGCTATTTTCTTTATCCTCAGCTGCTGGACCAGCCCAGTCGCAGCAGAGGATCCTGCGTCCCCCCCCCCATTAAATCCTCCGTCGGTAGTGAATGTTGACATCGAATTCACTAATCCATCTTTTGGAATAGGTGAAAAATTCGATGACTTTTATCAGAGCAGTGAAGACGCTAAATTAAAACCAAAAACATATATTGGTTATGAATTTGTTGGTTATCATTATGTATGTGAGCAACAAGGACCCAACAGCTATGGGTTTACTGCCACTGCGCAATATAATTTGACGCCCTATCTTCCTGATCATGTGGTCAAGGAGCAAGAAGAGGCCGGGAAAAAGAAGAACAATGAATTCCCTGACCGTTTTGCCGAACTGGATTATAGTGCTGGTCCAGGTGGCAGCTTAAAATCCGGAGAAGAAACCAAATATTATTTTGTTAAGGATAATAACTACGGGCTGACAAAAAAATATAATCTGCGCTTCCAAGATTTGGACAACGCACAAGCAGAGCTTGGCGGCTATCAACATCCGACACCTGTCGCTGATCCCGGCTACAGATTTATAGGCTGGAAGTTGTCAGGCGGTGTCACCGATTCCGGTGCTGTTATGAATTCTAATGTGCAGGCCATTGCTCAGTTTGTAAAAGATCCTCCCCCTGTAGAATCCACACCCATAGAACCGGAACCCAGAGAACAACTCTTTGCCATTACCTTTGATGCCAATGGTGGGGTTTTCCCTAATGGCCAAACTCAGATCACTTACTACTATAGTCCCAATACCGTCATCTCAATAGCTGATGCACCCTTTTGGGCCGGTCATACTTTCCTTTCCTGGGATGGGCCATGGTATAATCCAGGCGATCAATATACGGTAACAAAGGACTTTACCTTCAAAGCCAGGTGGTCTTCTAACGATGAGGCTCCTCTTTCGCCCGCCGCCCCGATTAGCAAATTACCCTCAACCGGAAGCGTCAATTCAGTCTTTCCAATTTTACTAAGCCTGGGTTTTGCTGCCATGGGCATTCTGCTCAAAAAGCACAGGTAGTTTAATAGCGCGCAGTCTGTGCAGGCTGCGCGCATCTTTTTCTTCTAGATTGATATAATATATTTTTTATCGACATTATTCTTGAGCCTGTTATCCTGGCCTTGCCATAGGCTAAGTGATACATCGACCATTGACCTCGGAAAGCCGCTCCTGGTCTGTCTTAGTCGACTCAGTGCAGGAGTTGCTCCAGGAGGTGGACGTAGAGTTCGGGAAGAATGTCTAGGCTGTAGTGCTTTTCCAGGCGCTCGCTGGCTTTGTGAAAGTCTTTGCCAAAGCCGCCGAGGTCGATGGCGGGCACGTGAAACTTTTTTAGATCTGCGGCGGGAAAGTCGTAAATCAGGCCTTCGCCCACGAGATTATGTAAGAGAGGCTGCACGTCTCTGCTCTGAGACAGGCCGGTATAGCACATATCCGAAATGCCCATGTAGTATTTTTTGAGGCGCAGGTCAGCAGCAAAGTTCTGCCGGGCAAAGTCCATGGTTTTCCGGACGGCGGCCAGAAGTTCAGCTAGGGCGGGATCGTTCAGATCAGGGCGGATGTCGGGATAGTAGGGTGGAAGAAAGCCCACGATCATCATGGGCAGAGATTCTGCCTGCAGTTCGGCGATTTCGCGCATGAGGCGAAGGCCCATGGCCTGAATTTCCAGTCCCTCTTCTTTCCAGCCGCGAACTTTTTGCCGGAGATAAAGGTCAAGCTTATCAGCAGCCCGCGGATGGCGCAGCTTATAGGTTTTTTTGGCCTCGGCATAGGCTTCGTCCCAGCTTTTGACCAGGGGCAGCATGCGGCTGCTCGCCACCTTGACGCCAAAGCGTCCGGTATAGGCCTCTGCCTGTTCCTGCAGCTGCTTCAGGGCGGAGACGAAGCTCTCCCGGGCAAGTTGAAGTAACTCCTGAAGCAGGGCTTCTGTGTCGAGATCGACTGTCACGAGATTAAAGTAGGAAGCGGCAAAGAGCGGGGTGGAAACCGAGTAGAGCTCTTTGAGATCCTGCATTTTCAGACAGACTGGGGGTGGGGTGAGTTCTCCGTCCCGGCTCTGGCTGAAGGCGGGATTGAGCTGCAGTCGCCGATAGACTTCGACGGCAAGCAAGTTGGGATCCAGCGAGAGAAAGGGTTCTTTGACATGGGCGGGTGCGCCGACAAAGAAAAAAGCCGGCATGACCTTGCCCGAAGCGCCGACGTGAATATAGCGGGCGGTTTCGCGGTCGGGATCTTCCTCGCGATATTCAAAGCACTCGCTGAGCAGAAAGGCCGAGGGCTGCAGCTGTTTTTCCTCGAAAAACTGCCTGAGAAAAGGCAGGGCGGCGCGCATGCCCTCGGAATTGGTCTCCTCCGATGCGACGGCAAGAAAGAGAATGTTGGCCTGAAAGTTGTTGCTGAGAGCGCATAAATAGTCGGCAGACGAATCCGATGGAGGACTTAATTTATCTTTCTGGTAAGAATCAGTCCCCAAATCGGTTTGGGTTAGGTTATGAATATCAGGGTGAACCATAGCCTGGACAGCTCTCTTTTCGTCGCTCGGATCTTCGCTGTGTGTTGATTCCCGGATATCGCTTTGAATTTTGCCTCGACTGTGCTCGGAAAAATGGCGCAAAAGCTCCAGGCCGAGGGCAAGACCAAGCTTCATATCGGCCGTTCCACGGCCAAAAATCCAGGCACCGCTCTCCAGGTCGCGGCGTGCCTCATCGCTCAGCGGCAGCTCAGTGATCCTTTCGCGCAAAGCCTCGGGATCGAAAGCCAGTTCAGCCAGGTGGCCATACTCCTCGACACCGACCACATCCATATGGCCGCTCAAAATCACGCACTTCTTTGCCTGCGGATTAAGTTCGAGATAAGCGGCGATATCAAAGCGGTCCAGGGGATCGTCCGGAACGGGGATCCGCCAGAGCTGTGCCGGGTGAGACTGAAAGTAAGGCATTTTTTCCAGCAGCGACAGAACTTTTTCCGCCGTCAGCACTTCACTGCGCGTGCCCGAAATGCCGGGGACGTGCAGCAGCTGGATGAAATCCTGATACAGGCGATCTTTGTTCATGTCCCGGCCTCCTGCCGTTTTCTCCTGAGCTGAGGCACTCAGGATACCAGCTCCGGGGAGAGCTGGACAGAGGGGTTTAATATCTTCACACTTTTGTGTCAGGTCCAGGCGGGCCTGTCAGGTTCAGGTTTACTTATTGGGGTGAGGTTACCCTGTCAGGCATGGAGAAAGCAGGCGAGAGAATGTTGAGAATTGCTGGAAAGTGCTTTCAGCTCCGGTTTTTCTTTTAAACAGCGTTCCTGAGCATAGGGACAGCGCGTATGGAAGGGGCAGCCCTGGGGAATGGCGTAGGGACTGGGCAGATCGCCCTCTAACAGGATGCGCTGGCGTTTGTTTTCAGGATCGGGAATGGGGATGGCCGAAAGGAGCGCCTGGGTGTAGGGGTGCAGTGGATTTTGATAAAGCTCTTCGCTTTCAGAAAGTTCAACAATGTTCCCCAGATACATCACGGCAATGCGGTTGCTGATGTGCTTGACGACGCTCAGATCGTGCGAAATAAAAAGATAGGAAAGTCCCTTCTCGATCTGCAGGCGTTTCATCAAATTGAGAACTTGGGCGCGCACGGAAACATCCAGGGCAGAAACGGGCTCGTCGCAGATGACCAGTTCAGGCTGAACGATCAGGGCACGGGCAAAACCGATGCGCTGGCGCTGTCCCCCGGAGAATTCATGCGGAAAACGATGTAAATGCTGTTCGCCGAGGCCGACTTCTTCTAAGATTTGCAGAACTTTGGCCTTCTTTTCGGCGGGCGTGCCGAGGTGAAAGACGTCGAGCGGAGCGCGCACGATTTCTTCGACGGTCATTCTTGGATTCAAGGAGCTGTAAACATCCTGAAAGATGATCTGCATCTTCTGCCTGAGCTGACGCATTTCCTCGGGATTGCAATTGAGGATATTCTGACCTTTAAAAAAGATCTCGCCGCTGCTTGGCTCAATCAGGCGAAGAATCGTCCTGCCGAGGGTGCTTTTGCCGCAGCCCGATTCCCCGACCAGACCGAGAACCTCATGCTCCCGGAGGCGTAGAGAAACATTGTTGACGGCGTGGACGGAAGGGACATGGAAGCGAAACAAGCTTCTTTTTCCGCGAAAAACCCGGGATAAGTTTCTGGTTTCCAAAAGGACAGGCTGTTCATGAAGTTCAGGCATGGTCCGGCGTCTCCTTTCGGTATAAAAAACAGGCGACTTCCACGCCGCTGTCAAGTTTTTGCATGGTCGGACACTGCTTCCGGCAGATGGGCATGGCGTAGGGACAGCGGGGAGCAAAGCGGCAGCCCGCGGGCATTTCTGAAAGCGAGGGCACAACGCCCTCGATGATGGGCAGATAATCGCAGGAATCATCCAGCCGGGGCAGAGATTTCAGCAGACCCTGGGTGTAGGGATGCCGGGGCTGCTTAAATATTTCTGCGGTTTTGCCGCTTTCCACGGCTCTTCCGGCGTAAAGCACCAGCACCTGGTCGCTCATCTCGGCGACAACCCCGAGGTCGTGGGTAATCAGGAGAATGGCCGCGCCGGTTTCTTCGCGCAAGTGCCGCATCAAATCCAGAATCTGAGCCTGAATGGTGACGTCCAGGGCGGTGGTCGGTTCATCAGCAATGAGCAAATCCGGCTGACAGGCGAGGGCCATGCAGATCATGACCCGCTGACGCATGCCACCGGAGAGCTGATGCGGGTATTCATGGATTCTTTCCTCCGGGGACGGGATACCCACGGCTTTTAAGAGCTCCAGGGAGGCCTTGAGCGCTTCCTCTTTTTTCATCTGGCGATGGATTTGAAAACTCTCAGCTATTTGCCTGCCAATGGTTTGGGTGGGATTAAGAGAAGACATTGGATCCTGAAAGATCATGGAAATTTCGTCGCCGCGGACGCGACACATTTCTTTTTCACTTAATTGCAAAAGGTCGCGGCCATCTTTCAGGATTTTTCCGCCAAAAACCTCACCGTTGCCGGCCAGAAGCTGCATGATCGACATGGCGATGGTGCTTTTTCCACAGCCGGATTCTCCAACCACGCAGAGAATTTCCGAACGGTGAAGGGAGAAACTCACATGATCCAGAACGGTCACAGGTCCCGTTTTGGTTTGAAAACGGGTTTGCAGGTCCTGTACATCAAGTAAAAGTTTCGGTGTTTCACTCATGCCTTCCCCTTTCTTCTTCTACAGATCAAAGGGTCACCGGAGACAGCGGCGCTGCCTCCGGTGACGGTGGTCAGACCTCTCGTGCTGAGAGATCCTGAGGTTTAGTCAGCGACTTTCCAGGTCCAGAGTGACCAGTTGAGGCAGTCAAAGTCCTTCACGGGCAGGTTGCTCAGGCGTTTGGATGCGGCGACCAGGTTGTTGCTGGTGTAGAGATAAGCCATGGGGGAAATCTCCATGATCTTTTCCTGGAACTCATCAAAAATGGGCTTGCGATCTTCGAAGGTTAAAGCCTCGTTACCCTTGTCAATGAGGTCGGTCAGGGTGCTGTCTTCGAGCTGAGCAAAGTTGACGGAGCTGCCTTTGGCCAGCATTTCACGGCTTTCACTGGGATCGAGCGTGCCGCCGGAGCCAATGATGCCGAAATCGTGCTCGCCCTCTCTCATGAGTTCCATGAGCTTGGTGAAGTCCACTGCCTGAATTTTGACTTTCAGTCCGATCTTCTCGAGATCCTGCGCGATCAGAGCAGCGGCACGTTCAGTAGTCGTACCAGCAGAGGTGTAGAACTTAAGCTCCTGATCAAAGGGGAACTGTTCTTTTTCCAGCATCTCTTTGGCCTTGTCCACGTCGTACCAGACTTTAATCTTGTCGTTAAAGTAGGGGCTGACCGGGGCAATCGGGGTGACGACTGGCTGACCCTCGCCCTTTAAGAGCGCCTGAACCAGGACGTCACGGTTGATGGCCATGCTGACCGCCTGACGGAAGGCTTCGGTCTGATACGGTTTTTTTGTATTCATGAGCAGGGTCGAGTAAGAGGTTCCCGGCTCGGAGAAAATCTGCAGGTTTTCCTGTTCTTTGGCCATATCCCAATCTTCGAGAGGGATGCGACCCATGACGTTGATATCCACATCGCCGCTCATGAGGGCTGCGAGCAGGCTGGCGGGATCCACAACACGGATGACGAGTTTATCGAAGTCCGGTTTTCCGAGGAAATAATCGGGGTTTGCCTCGAGTTCCATGCGCTCGCCGCTGATTTCAGAAACGTAACGGAAAGGTCCTGTGCCGACCGGTTTGGCCCAGAGATCGGGGGCATTGATTTCTTCGGGCGTCTTGCCTTCGAAAATATGTTTGGGGATGATGAAAACCGTATCCAGATCGTTTAAGAGCGTATCCGGGAACATGGCTTTTTTCATCGTGATGGTCACGGTGTAGTCGTCATCGGCTTTGACCTCAATGGACTTTTCGGAAAGTTCAGCGCCGGATTCGTCCACGCCTTTGATGTATTGCAGATGATAACGGCTCAGCGCTTCAATTTTGGGATTGGAATACATCTGGAAGGAGAAAACCACGTCGGCAGCGGTAAAGGGTTCGCCATCGCTCCACTTTACGTTTTGGGCGAGCTTAAAGGTCACCGCGGTGGAATCTTCGTTGGCTTCCCAGCTTTCGGCCAGGCGGGGCTGGATTTTGCCACTTGCGCTGCTCATGGTCAGACGGTCATAAATCTGATCATAGACAAAACGGCTGTAGTTGCTGTTCGTATTGAGGGGCATCATATTGTCCCAGGCCTTGGGCAGAGCCACGGAGACGGTCTTTTCGCCTTCTGCGGCAAGCAGTGTTCCCGGCATCAGCAGCAATGCCATCAGGAGAAATGCTGCGAGCAGGAGAGAGGTGATTTTTCTTTTCATTTCTTGTCCTCCTATAAAAGTCTTATATATCGACGGGATCTACAGCTTCAAATGAAAGAGCTTTCCCGGCGTGTCTGACGCTGTGCTTCTTCATTTCTGCTGTAAAACCCCATCTGAGCTGGGAGATTGAAACAGACACAAGGTTCATCTTTCTGTTTCCTGTTTTGCCCAGGGCAGCTGGTGCCCGCTTCATGCCTGCGTTTTCTTATTCAGGCGGATCTTCGGGTCCAGGGCGTCGCGAAGCCCGTCGCCAAGATAATTGATGCTGAGCACGGTAAAGAGAATGGCCAAGCCCGGAGGGAGCCAGGACCAGAGCTGCTTGGAGAGAACGGTGATACTCTGCGCATCGTGCAGCATGTTGCCCCAGCTTGCGGCGGGAGGCTGGACCCCCATCCCCAGAAAGCTGAGTGAGGATTCCGAAAGAATGGCGGCCGCCACACTGAAAGAAACGGTAATAAGGATGGGCGGGAAAGCGTTGGGCAGGATATATCTGCTGATCGTAGTGAAATCCTTTGAGCCAATGGCTCTTGCAGATTCGACATATTCCATCTCCATCACGGAGAGGGTATTGGCGTAAATGAGACGGGCAAAACTGGTCCAGTTCAAAATGCCAATCACCAGGGTTACCGACCAGATCGAAGGTCCGACGACAGAAACGAGAACCAGGATCAGGACGATGGAAGGGAAGGACATAAAAATGTCCGCTGTACGCATGACAATACTTTCAAAGACGCCGCGGTAATAGCCCGCCAGCAATCCCAATGGAACGCCGATCACCAGGCTGATTAAGGTTGAAAAAACACCGACCAGCAAAGAGACTCGTCCTCCGTAGATGAGCCGGGAAAAGAGATCCCGTCCAATGGGATCAGTGCCCAGCCAGTGAGCGGCGCTGGGAGCAGCCTGAAAGGCCAGCGGATCGCTATGGATGGGATCCAAAGGCAGCAGCCAGGGCAGCACAGTGACCAGAATGGCCTCGACGATGAGAAAAATCAGGCCGATCATCGCGGGCTTGTTGGCCAGTAAACGTTCAAGGACATCCCGCGAATACGAGTTCTTTGCTCTTTTTTCATCTTTTTGCTTATTTGTCATAAGAAATCCTGGGGTCGATAAGGCCGTAAGCCAGATCCGTTAAGAGGTTGGAGAGTAAAACCGCCACGGCAATCATGACGGTAATGCCCATGATGACAGGGTAGTCCTTGGCCTGAATGGAACTGACCATCAGAGAACCAATGCCTGGCCAGCTGAACACCTGTTCGGTGATCACGGCCCCTCCCACCAGTGAGGGAATGGACATGCCCACGACCGTAATGATCGGAATGAGGGAGTTTTTCAAGGCGTGCCGCCGATAGACCTGCGCCTTGTTCAGGCCTTTGGCCCGGGCGGTCAGGATGTAGTCGTTCTGCAGAACCTCCAGCATGCTGCCTCGCATATAGCGCATCCAGCTGCCAATGTTCTGAAAGGAGAGGATGAGGCAGGGTAAAATCATGTGCCGCAGGAGCATGAGCGGCGTTTTTTCGCCAACGGAATCGTAGAGGCCTCCTGTGGGCAGCCACTTGAGACGCACGGCAAAAATGTAAATCATGAGCATGCCCAGAAAAAAGTTCGGCATCGCCACGAGAAAGAATGAAATCCCGCTCGCCAGGTGATCCTGCAGGGAGTTGGGCTTCGCCGCTGAAAAAATGCCCAGGGGAATCGAGACGAGGAGCGAGAGCAGGATGGAACTGGCGGCAAGCAGGGCGGTAATGCCGATGCGATCCATGATCAGAGCCATGACCTCTTTTCGGGAGGCAATGGAATAGCCCAGATCGCCGCTCAGAAAATTTTTCAGCCAGACGAAATACTGAACGAAGATGGGCTGATCCAAACCCAGGGAAACGCGCTTGCGTTCGAGTTCAGCAGGAGAAATTCTGGGATCGGCTAAAAAAGCATCCAGAGGACTTCCGGCAAGCGAGAGAATCAGGTACGTCAAAAGCGTTATCCCCAGGAAAGTGGGGATCGCCATGACTAAACGTCTCAATACATAGCGGGTTCTCATCTTGAGCTTAACCGTAGATAAAATCGGTTTCGATTTCGTTGACGCGCTCGAGGATTTTGGCGACCGTACAACCGCGTGACACGGCTGCTTCCAGTCGTTTCTTCTGTTCGTCGCTCAGCTCAGCATGGATCTTCGCCTCGACTTTGATCTTGAGCGGACCCTGCGCCAGGTCGGCTGTGTCGGCTTCAACAGCGATTTCTATTTTGTCGGCGGGAACCTGGATTTTTTCGAGATAGGCCTGGGTGACTTCGGCTTTGCAGGAGGCCAGAGCCGCATAGAGCAGTTCAACAGGGCAGGGGCCTTTGCCATTTCCACCGTCTTCGACAGGTTCGTCGATGATGTAAGAAAATTTGCCAGCGAGGGGGAAGGTGGCTTCTAAGGTCGCCCCCTGGATTTGTTTCACAATCGTATCAGGTTTCATGGTGGTCTCCTTTACGGCTTTAGTTTTCATCTATGACTTTTTGATGTTGGCGTACTTTTTCGTCGCACAATTTATATTCTAGCAAATTTCTGCATCGTTTTTTCCTATGAAGCGATTGATTCACAGAGATGATGCCGGGCTTTAATCCCCGCGACATCATTGGCAACGCCTCTCATGCTATACTTTTCAGGTAAAAGCTGTGCAGGGAGACGTCAAAGACATGGTGCTCCTGGCTTTGTCCACTTTGAAACAGGAGATTGTGCTGCAAGATGAGGACAGATCGGCGGGAAACAGATGAGAGCCGTATCCGCATAAAAGAACAGAACAAAACGCTGAGGCGAGCGGAAGAGCTGGCCAGGATTTATGAGCAACGTTTTTCCAGCTTGAGCGAAGAGCAGTCAACGTCGGCTCGGCCCCAGAAGCAAAAAGAGTATAAAAATCCGATGGCAGTCCGCAGCAGCTCGCTGCAAAGCCCCACGCCGGAGCAAGTGGGGCCGAAGAAAGCGCGTTTCTCTTCTCCTGGGGGTGCGCCCGGGCCGCGTTTTCGTATGGAGAGCCCGCATTCCCCTTCCTTTCCGGCTGAGGGTGCACAGGCTTCAAGGGATATGCCTGTGAAAGAGCAGCCCGCGTCCAGGTCGCGTGCGCGTGTTGAGCGTCCTGACAACGGAAAGCGAGCAGCTCAGCAAGCTGTTTTTGTCGATCAGCCCGCGCGCGAGAGGTCTGAAAGTGCTCAGCTCAACGGGAATCAGCGCGAGGAAAAATACAAAAGATTTCTTACTCCGGAGGCTCACGCGCAGCATGAAAAGCGCCTGCGCCAGCTCAGCCAGATTTTACTGGGGCTGATTCTGGTCGCTCTTCTGCTGAGCGCCTTTTTTGGCCGGGATATCTCCCGGGGGCTGCGCCGTCTTTGGTCCCCGGGAACTGAAAAAGGCTCTGCTTTGGCGGGGCAGTACCCTGCAGAGCAAACTCCGTCAGGGCAAGTTCCTGCAGACGTGTCGCCCGAGGGGGGTCTGTCACAGGGTTCTGGGGGAGAAGGCTCGCCGGACTCTGCCGCTCAGGCGCCCGGAGAGGGCTTGAAAGCTGGGCGGGCTTCGGCAGAGACGACCCTGCATGGCGATAAGGTGGGCAGCCATCCAGGCATGATACAGCTTGATCTTCCTTTCAGCACGGAGGGTCAGAATCTTGAGCAGCCCCTGAAGGGCATCAAAGCGGATGCCTTCCGCAGCAATAGCCGGATCGCGGCGGCGCCTTTTTCGATGAAAGAGGATTTTGAAGGGCTGGAGCGAAGCAGGGACGAAGCGCGGATCAAGGAAAATCTGCGCATTATGGCTCAAAAAGATGCCCGCGCCCAGCTTATCCTCGATCAGTGGGAAGCGTTTCCGCCTACCCTGCGCTTTCTTGCGGGGAATAACCCCATGGCTCTCGGGGTCTGCGTGGAGATGGCGGAGGGCAAAGCCTGGCCCTATGTCCAGGAAAATGGCCCGACCTTTGAGCTTGGCCGCAAAGCCCCGCTCTATCTGCAGTGGGATCGGCGCTGGGCCGCCCAACCTTACGCGGATGGCTGTATTGCCAACTCTGCCTGTGCCCCGACGGCGCTTTCCATGGTGATGTCTGCCTTTACCGGCAAGATGGTCACCCCTTCGGATATCGTTGCACAGGTGCGTCCCGAGGAGGTTTCAGCCAACGGCACGGAATGGTCCTTTCTCGATCGGGTGGGCGAAGTTTATGGGGTAAGCTCCGAGCGCCTGCCCTACTCTGAGACCGCCGTCAGAGAGCGCCTCGCCCAGGGCAAAATCGTGGTGATTTTAGTGGGCGAGGGTTACTTTACTTTTGTCGGTCACATGCTGGTGATCCTGGATGTCGATGAGGAAGGCTTCACCATCAACGATCCCAATTCCTATGAAAATTCCCTGCGCAAGTGGTCCTTCGAGGAGATTGCGCCGGTGCAGGAAATCTGGGCCTTTGGGAAAAAGCCGGACGCTTAGATCGGGGCAGGTCGGCTCTTTCAGTGCAGCAGCTTTTTCAGAAAGCTGAGGTTTTTCTCCTTAAATGGGGGATAGCGCAAAGCGAGATCGCCGAAGGCTCCTTTTTTCAGAACGGTTTTCAGATGACTGAAGGTTTCGAAGCCGTAACGTCCGTGGTATTGCCCCATGCCGCTCCTGCCGACACCGCCGAAGGGTGAATGCGGCGAGATAATGTGCAGGAGGGTGTCGTTGACGCAGCCGCCGCCATAAGACAGTTCGCACACGACCTTCGCTTCGTGTTCCGGATTGTTCGTGAAGTGGTAGAGGGCCAGCGGTTTTTCCTTTTGCTTCTGCCGTGCGATCAGCTCATCGAAATCATCGTAGGCGATGACGGGCATGATAGGTCCGAAAATCTCTTCCTGCATGACGGGAGAATCTTCGGGAGCTTCGTCCAGGATGGTGGGGGCGATTTGCAGACGGTCGGGCCAGGACTGGCCGCCCATGAGGACATTCTGCCCTTCGAGATAGCCGAGCAGCCGCTCGAAATGTTTTTGATTGATGATGCGGGGGAACATGCCCCGAAAATAGGCCGGATCCTGGGTCACGCTGCCAAAGGAAGCTTTAAATTCCTGCAGGAAGGCCTCTTTGACGCTGCGCTGTACGTAGACGTGATCGGGGGCCACACAGGTCTGACCGGCGTTGCAAAGTTTGCCGAAGGCGAGGCGTTTGGCGGCAAGCTTGAGATCGGCGCTCTCTTCCACGATCACGGGGGATTTGCCGCCCAGTTCGAGGGTCATCGGAGTCAGATTTTTCGCGGCGCTTTCCATGACGACGTGGGCCACTCTGGGGCTGCCGGTAAAGAAGATATAATCGAAGCGCTCGTGGAGCAGCCCCTGATTTTCTTCGCGACCGCCTTCAATGACCGATACGAGGCCGGGCTCCAGGCTTTCTTCGAGCAGGGAGCGAATGAAATGCGAGCTCTCGGGACTGTAGATGGACGGTTTGACGACCACTGTGTTGCCGGCCGCGAGGGCGCAGACGACAGGAACCAGGGTGAGCTGGATGGGGTAGTTCCAGGGCGACATCACGAGGCAGACGCCGTAAGGTTCGGGATGCAGGCGCACGCGTGCGGGCAGCTGATTCATGGCAGCTGGAACCCGGCGCGGTTTCGCCCAGGATGCCAGATGTGATTTCATATGCCGGATTTCGCCGAGGACAATCGAAGTTTCGGTGAGATAACCTTCAAAGGGCGACTTGTTGAGATCTGCCTTCAATGCAGCTTCGACCTCAGGGAGGCGCTTTTGCAGGGCGTCATAGAGTTTTTGCAGCTGTTCCTGTCGAAAGGTGATATCAAGCGTTTTCCCGCTGGCAAAAAAATCGCGGGCGCTCTGAACTTTTTCCTGAATCAGGCTCATGGCTTCCTCCTTGCCGGAATCTCCCGGCTTTGAGCTTTCACGTTTTCGTTTTCAGGCTCCGGGACCTGCCCCAAAGCTGCGCAACATCAACTGGGCCAGCTCGGCGCTGAGCTTTTCATAGTCTTCGCTCCACTGATGACCCAGATAAGTCTCCATACGCTCGCGATAGTAATCGGAGCAAAGAGCATACTGCAGCATAATCAGGCTGTTATCCAGGCAAAACGCGCAGAAAGCGGGGTCGACATCCGGGGCAAGTTCGTGCCGTGCGGCGGCCTGCTCAAAGAGCTGCTTGTAAAAGTCGATAAATTGGCTTTCCAGAACCTTGCTCAGCCGCTCGATCTGCTCCCGATTGGCCAGACTGCTCATGTTGAGGTAAATCTTGGTCATTTTGGGATAGCGCAAACTATACTTAATGGTCACCTCGTAGAGTTTACGAAGCAACAGCTCCAGACTGCCGTCTGCACGTGTCACTTCGGCGGCAGCTTCGGCGATAATACTCCGGCCCAGGGTGGCCAGGTAGAGAAAAAGATCTTCTTTGCTGCGAAAATAGCTGTAAAGCGAACCGATGCTGATGCCTGCGGTGGCGGCGATGGCATTGATACTCGCTCCCTGAAAGCCCTCTCGGGCAAAGGCATCGATCGCGCTTTTCAGGATTTTATCGCGCTTTTCCCCGCTGATTCTGGCAAAGGCGGGCAGAGTAAATTCATTGAAAATAATATCCATAGTTCAGGGTTCAGGAGTGAAGGGGTGCGCGGCATAAGCTTTAAGGGTCAGGAAAAGCCTGCTTAAGCCGTGCACCGCCAACACTATGGTCGCGGGAAGCTGATTCACGCGCGAACTTGTCCACGCAGAAAGAGGTGAAAGGACTTAGCCCTGGGCGTACTGTCCGACCAGCATCATCAGGTCGCCAATTTTCCCTCCGAACTCCGGAGCACCCTCCATGATGAGCTTGCGCTCCGCGGTAAGTTTGAGCATGTCACCCGTCTGCTGCAGCACGGCGAGCGCGCTGACAGGATCGGCAAAACGCATCGTGAAGAAGGGCTGAGAGCGGGTGTAAGCGCCACGGCTGGCCTTGGTTTTGCCGGCTTTGACGCGCAGGTAGGAGGCGATTTCCGGATGGCCGTCGAGCGCCCAGGCATACACACGGTCCGGGCTGGTCTCAGACCAGTGCTTCACCGTGGGATGGCCCATTTTGTTGAGGGTGCTGATGCCTGCGGGAAGCAGATAGTACATGAGCTTGATGAGCTGAAGCTGATCTTCTTCCTTGGCGGGGCAGCCCTTTTGTCCCAGAATCGAGGCCATGGAGAGCAGAATGCGGAAGGTCGGGATGAGCAGGCCGGGCTTGCCCAGTCCCTTGATTTTGGGGAGCTTTTTGGATTTTCCCTGGAAGAAAGCGACAAAGTGCTCGAGTGAAGGGAAAGCCAGTTCGACATCCGGATTTTCAGCCAGGCCGAGCACGGTTTTCATCTCGCCCTCTTTGAGTTCAAAATGCGTGCCCAGGGCTTCATCTCCGTCCTGGGTGCGGAACTGGATGATGCCTTCTTTTTTGAGCAGGGATTTGCCGGCAGGAAGCTCTTCCGCGAGGACGCGAAAAAGCGGGATGGCCGCGTTCAAAAAGACAGACGCGGCATAGCGTGTCTCTGAGTAAGCCATAAATTACACCTCGTCAGACCAGTCGTCATCAGCCTCAAAGTCGAGCTTCAACAAGTCGCGGATAGCCGTGGCGATACCGTTTTCATCAATGCCATGGAAGGACATCAGGTCTTCGTGGTAGCCGATGGGGGAGAAACGATCCTGAACGCCCAGGCGGCGGAAGGCGCAGCCCATGCCGCTCTCAGCGATACATTCGGCGACAGCTCCGCCGAGACCGCCGATGACGGTGGCGTCTTCGGCCGTGATAATGCGGCGGGTGTCGTGGACGGCCTTGAGGACGGCTTCTTTATCCAGAGGTTTCAGGGTGTGCATATCGAGCACGCGGACGTGTACCTGATCGCTCGCTTCGAGTTCGCGGGCGGCCTGCAGAGCCTGGAAAACGGCGGAGCCGCAGGCGATGATGCAGGCGTCGCTGCCTTCGTGCAGCTGCACGGCCTTGCCGAGTTCGTAGCCGTAATCCGCTTTGTCGTACACGACCTGGTCAAAGCCGCGGTTGATGCGGATATACATCGGGCCTTCGTGCTCAACGGCGGCAGCCACGACGTTGGCGGTTTCCATACCGTCGGCGGGGCAGACCACCGTGAGATTGGCCATGCTGCGCATGATTGCCAGGTCTTCGGTAGAGTGGTGGGTCGATCCGGCCTGTCCGAAGGAGGTTCCGGCATGGGTTCCCAGCATTTTTACGTTGAGGTTCTGGTAGCAGATGTCCGTGTGCACCTGGTCGAGGGCACGGCAGGAGTTAAAAATGGCGAAGGTGCAGGTGAAGGGAATGAGTCCGGCTTTGGCCATGCCTGCGGCGACCCCCATCATATTTTGCTCGGCGATGCCGACGTTGTAGAGGCGTTCCGGGAATTTCTGCCCGAAGAAGCCGATCTTGGTGGATTTGGCGAGGTCGGCGGTGAGCGCCACGATCCGGGGGTTGTCCTCGGCGAGTTCGCAGAGACGTTTGGCGTAGACTTCGGCGGTGGAAAGTTTGGTCGTATCGAGACTGGTATAGGTAAGTGCCATGAGTTTACGCTCCTTTCACAGCGGCAAGGCGCTCTTCGTAATAGCGGTCAAGGCTGGCAAAAGCTTTGTCGCGCAGTTCTTCGTTGATGGCGCCATAGTGCCATTTGTAGTCACCGGCGGCAAAATCGACACCCTGCCCTTTGACGGTGTCTAAAATCAGACAGGTCGGTTTATCCTTGCAGGCCAGGGCATCGTCCAGAGCTTTATCCATGGCCTGGAAATCGTGGCCGTTCACGGTGATGGTGTTGAAGCCGAAGGCCTCCCATTTTTTGTCGAAAGGTTCGAGCTTCATGACATCTTCGGTCGGGCCGTCAATCATGTCTTTATTGCGGTCGACCATGGTGATGAGGTTGGTCGCCTTAAAGTTGGCGGCGGCCATGGCGGCCTCCCAGATGGAGCCTTCGTCACATTCGCCGTCACCCAGCATACAGTAGGTGAGATAATCTTTTTTCAGATAAGTCGCCGCGAGCGCCGTGCCCAGGGCGATGGAGAGGCCGTGGCCGAGAGAGCCGGTGCTGGCGTCAACGCCGGGAACCTTGGTGGAGTCGAGGTGAATGCCCAGCTTGGAGCCGGTCAGGTTAAAGGTTTTCAGATCTTCTTTGGCGATGTAGCCGAGATCGGCGAGAATCGCCACAAAGCCGATACCGGCATGTCCCTTGGATAAAATAAAACGATCGCGATCTTCCCAGTCGGGATTTTTGGGATCAATTTTCATGCGGTGGTAGTAGAGCAGCGTGGCCATGTCGATCATGCTGAGTGCGCCGCCCAGATGGCCGCTGCCTGCATAGAAGACCGTCTGCACAATGGTGTGGCGCAGCTCGTTCGCTTTGGCTTCGAGGGCCAGAAGTTCATCTCTTGTGAGTGCCATAGTTCCTCCTCTTATTTCAGCAGATCCGCATGATCCTTTTTGACCGCGCGGAAGGCTTCGGCGGCAATTTCGCCGGTATGTCTGATGTCCTCTTCGCTGAGGGCACAGTTGATGAAGTTATTGTGGTGGTTGGCGAAGAATGCCCCGCGGCGCACGCATTCCGCGATAAACGCCTGGTGAATGCTGTGGTTGGGGTCATCTTCGAGACGCATGAAGGGCATGGAGCTGGCGCCGGAAAAGTGGAGCTTGAAACCTTCGGCTTCGGCGGCTGCACACATGATTTGTTCAAGCTTTTTGCCCAGATCGAGCATACGCTCTGCGGCGTTCAGTTCACGCATTTTGTGAATGCAGGCAACGGCAGCGGCCATGGGTACGGCGGAGAGCCAGTAGCTTCCAGTATAGAAAACTGAGCCGACGGCGGATTTCAGCTCCTGTCGGCCGACCAGGGCGGAGATGTTGTAGCCATTCGCCAAAGCTTTGCAGTAACAGCTCAGATCTGCTTTGATGCCGAAGTGGTGGTCTGAACCTTTTATATCCAGACGGAAGCCGCAGCGCACATCATCGAAAATCAGCACGATACCGTTTTTATCGCAGAGTTCGCGCACGCCTTTCCAGAAGCCTTCTGCGGGCATTTCGCTGTCGGCGAAAGCGGGATGATGGTAAGGGGTGCCGATGACACAGGCCACATTGCCGGGGTTTTCCTCGATGGCCCGGCGCACGGCTTCAAGATCGTTGAAGGGCACGCTGATGACATTGCACATATCCTCTTCGATGACGCCGGGATAGCCCAGAGCCGTCATCCAGGGGGCAACGCCGTGATAACCGCCGTTGAACTTGATAATCTTTTTGCGCCCGGTGGCCGCGCGGGCGGTCAGCATGGCGAGATTGGTGACATCGCCGCCATTTTTGGCGAAGAAGGCCCATTCCGCCGACTCAATGGTGTCGACGAGCAGCTCCGCGAGTTCGACCATTTTGGGGGAAGCCAGGGTGGTACAGTTGCCGATCTCTGCCTGTTTATGGGCCGCCGCGTCGACATCCGGATCCGCGTAACCCAGTACGTTCGGCCCGTAGGCGCACATGTAATCAATAAAATCGTTGCCGTCGATATCCCAGAAGTGACTGCCTTTGGCATGGTCAACATAGAAGGGAAAGGCGGAAACGGGGATCATGCAGGCCTCGGCAGGCCCCAGGTGACCGTAAATTCCGCAGGGAATGATCTCGGAAGCCCGGCTGAAAAGCTTTTGGCTCTTGCTGTAGTGATAAGTTTCCATGCTGTCCTCCTTTAGCTGAGATAGCCCGAAACCTGGGCGAGGAGTTTGTTCAGGTCGTCGACCATGGGGACGGTACCCGAAATGGCCAGACTGCCGTTGCCGATGCAGGCGTAGCTGTCCAGTGTCCCGCTGAGAATGCCGTTGGCGACGTCGATGGAACTGAAGTGCATGGTGGCATCCGGTCGGGGGCAGCTCCCTTTTTCCACGCTAATGTGGTGATCCCTGACCTTGAGGGTCAGACCGACGTCCTCCAGCTGGATGAGAATATTGCCATCGGCAATGCGGCTGGCGTTGACCTGACCCAGTGGATCCAATTCAGCCACCTGAGCAAGAGCGAAAAAGGCCACATAGGCGGTGAGCAGTGTGCTGCTGCGTTTGAACTCCGGGTCGGCAGCGAGCTTTGAGGGATCGGGTTTCAGGTAAGCCGTGAGACGTTCGGCAAGCTGCGTAAAGCTGTTTTTGAGAAAGCCGATGTGCGAAAAACCACGGGTGGGAATGGGATTTGCCTGACCATCGACCATGCGGTTAAAGTGCTCCGGGCCGGTAAAACGCAGGCTCATGTTGGCGCTGGCGCCCGCATCCTCATGGGCTTTACATTGGCCGTTGCGGAAATCCAGAACCATGGGCTTAATCTCCGGGATCACAAAACGAATGGAGGTTTTGGCTCCCTGGATCAGCTCTGCTGCAGTGCTGTCAAGTTCGCAGAGATCCTCCATCGTGCGGAGAATGGCGTGCAAGTTGATCGCAGCTAAAACTTTCGGATCTTTTTGCATGAGTACTTCCTCCTTCTTGCCGTTTGACGAGTCGTCGCTGACAGGTTGTGTTTGACGAGTTGTCACTGACGGGTTGTCGTTTGAAAAGACAAGTCAGATTTGTAAAGGGAAAACAAGTTTCAAGGGCTTTATTCTCCAGCATCTGCTGCTGAAGGCAGGGGGATCAAAGTTCAGGGGCTTCAACACCCCGGCAGCTTTCGCTGAAGTTTCAGATGTTGTGAACGGATGTACAGCAGGGGATGACTGATGTACAGCACATCATGAAGAGCGACTAATTTCGAGTGAGTGCTCACTCGAAAATAATTTAGACAAATGCCCTATCTTTGTCAATACAAGATCTGAATAAATAGCGAAAAGATCAAAAACAGACGATTTTTAAAGGCAATCTTTCATTCCCGCCGTTAAAGGGGGCGCTTTTGTCAATGCACAGTAAGATTTTTCTGCTGCCCTGAATCTCACGCGCTGTTACGGACCTGCTGTGCGGCAAGGAGGTCATGCACACAAATGGAGTTAAGTGAAATCCAAAACCTCACGCGCTGCCTCGTAGTCAGAGAGGCCTGAGTTCCGAGAGGAAGGGTTCAAAAAGGAGACCCTCCCGCGGATCGATCCCGGCGGCTTCTGTCGGCTGAATGACCCGGCTGATAAAGTCGGCGGCGCGGCGCACGGAAGCAACGAGCTCTGTGCCTTTAGCGGCTCCGGCCGTCACAATGGCGGCGAGCATGTCGCCGGTTCCGGAGCGCTTCACCCCATAGCGCGGGCTTTGCACCAGGGTGGCACGTTCTCCCGGCTCAAAGCAGAAATTAGCCATGCCTTCGCTGTCTGGAATGCCGGTGATGACCACGGCCTTCGCCCCTTTCGCCTGCAGCCTGCGGGCAATCTCCGTAAGCTCCGCAGAACTCCAGCTCCTGCCGCCATCGGCATCATGGTAGGGAAAATCGGAAAGAAGACAGGCTTCGGTCACGTTGGGCGTGATGATGTCGGCCTGGGCGAGCAGCAAATCATAGGCCCTGACCATTTCCGGAGGAAAAGCGGAATAACGAACACCACCTCCGCCAAGTACGGGATCGACCACAAGACGGGTGTCTTTACTCCTCAAGTCCCCCAGGATCTGGCTGACGACCTCGACTTCTTCGACTGTTCCCAGAAAGCCGCTCAGGATGCTGTCGAAGCGGACTCCGAGCTTTTTCCATTCCGCGGCGTAAGAGCTGAGATGTTCTGTGAAATCAACGTAATACGTACTTTTATAGCCGGTCTGGTTGGAGAGAATGGCCGTGGGCAGAGGACAAGCCTGAACGCCCAGGGCAGAAATCAAAGGCAGAGCGACGCTGAGCGAGCAGCGCCCGAGCCCGGATAAATCATTGATCACCGCGGCTTTTTTTATGTTTTCGCTTAGATCAGCGGGCATAGCGTTTATAGCGTTCGACGGCCGAGAGCAAGGCCTCGGCGATCTCCTCTTCTCCCGAGGAATGACCGGCGTGCGGAGCGATCTGCAGCTCACAATTCCTGAACCCCCGGGCGAGTTTCCAGGCCGTTTCCGGCGGACAGATCATGTCGTAACGACCATTCACGATAAAGCAGGGGATATCGGCAATTTTGGCCTGCTGCTCCAGAATGATGCTGCCGGCTTTGTCGAGCTCGTTGTTGAGGAAGTAGTGACACTCAATTTTGGAGATGGCAATGGCCTTATAAAGAGCATCGGCCTCGTTTTCGGCGTCTTCAGCACGGGGGCCTGGCAGCGCAGGATCGAGGCAGAGCAGGGAACCTTCCCAGCCGGCCCAGGCAAGACAGGCGGCGTTACGGGTGGCCTCATCTTCTGAATTGAAAAGGGCATAGTAGGTGCGGACAATCTCCTGTGGCGCCGTGTCTTTGGGCAGAACGGAGAGGAATTTTTCCCAGTTTTCGGGGAAAAAACGCGCGGCACCGCCGCCGATAAACCAGTCGATTTCGTCTTGAGTGCAGAGAAAAATCCCACGGAGGATCAGGGCGTTCACGCGCTCAGGAGCGTGGAGCGCGTAGAGCAGAGCCAGGGTAGAACCCCAGCTGCCGCCAAAAACGATCCAGGAATCGATGCCGAGGTGTCGGCGCAGTTTTTCAATATCCTCAACGAGATCCCGGCTGGTATTTTCACGCAGTTCCCCATGTGGGCGGCTCAGGCCGCAGCCACGCTGGTCAAAGAGCACAATGCGGTAAAAGTCAGGATCAAAGTACTGGCGGTGGTAGGGCTGTGTGCCGCTCCCCGGTCCGCCGTGGAGAAAGAGTATGGCCTTGCCTTCAGGATTGCCCGATTCTTCGTAGTAGATTTCGTGCAGTTCGGAAACTTTCAGATAGCCTTTATGGGTGGGTTCGATGGGGGGAAAATAGTCGGCCATGGCTTGCTCCTTTAACCTTTCTCCTTTATTTTTGCTCCCTTAAACTATTTTTAAGAAGATCTGATTTAAGTGTTGCGATTGAAAACAACTGAATTTCAGCAGCTTCAGTTGTATATCCTCAGCTGCTTCAGCAGTTGAGCTTCCAGTTCAATATACACTAGACGGAAGATGGACGGAAGATGCTTAGAACCAGACGGAATATGAATAAGATGCTGGCATTGAGGATGTAATGTACAGAACAATGAAAACGAGGATATTCCTGGAGATATTCATCTTGATATGATGTATGATAAATCAATAAAGTTGAAGAGATCATCAACAGCCCGCCACATCAGCCCGCAGGCTGCCCGGATCAAAATCAGCTTCACACTGCGGAGGAGAACTGCTTATGCCCCATAGATCATCATTAAAAGGCCGGATATTCTGTCTTTCCCTGGCCGTCTTACTGCTCGTTTCAGCGATTCCCTTCCTTCATTCCTTCGCAGGAAAAGCAGCACAGGTTTTTGCTGAGGAAGTTGCAGATGAGCTGGCGCCCTATCGTGCGACCCCTCTGAATCGTTCTTTTAAGCTCCCCGGCAAAGCGCCGAAGTGGGAGGAAGGCGAAAAAGAGGCCTTGCGGGAGCAGATGAAAAAGACTTTGCCAGCCCTGGCCTCTGAATTCAGCGAAGGCGAAGGGAATCAGATTTTCTCTCCTCTGGCCGCTTATCGTCAGCTTTCAGTGGCTGCAGAGCTTTCCCGCGGGGATCTGCAAAAAGATTTGCTGGCGTTTCTTGGGGCCTCATCCCCGGAGAAGCTTCGTTCAGCCGTTAAGAAAAGTCTTATCGAGGAACGCCGGGCGGCCATACGTAAAAACACAGGCCGCCATTTTATCAGTGAGCGCTCGCTCTGGCTCTACGCCAATACCCCCGAAGAGGCCGAAGCTCTGAAAGAAACTTTGCAGAAATGTGCTGAAAATACCTACACAAACAGCTATGCTCTGCCCTTTGCGGCTGGCGCGGCTCACTTTTCAGTGAGTGCCTGGCTGCGCTCCCTGCGCCCGGATGGAGGCTTTTACTTCGCCTCTCAGCCGACAGCAGCGGGGCAGGCTTCACTCTTTTCCGTTCCTCTTTATCGCAATGCTCAGTGTCTGCAATGCGCCCCCCATCACGTGGAAAGGGGGACATTTACTCGGGCGAATGGTCAGACTGCAGAGGTCGATTTTCTTTTCCTTGATGAAAGTGAGGCCGAAGTCTCTGAGACGGAGAACTTTCAGCGCGTGAGTCTGCCCCTGGGCGAAGATCGTCTCACCCTGATTCAGGCGAAGGACGGGGTACAGCCCGAAGGAGATGACCCGCTCGCCAGGCTGCTGTCCAGGCCAAAAGATCTGGAAGAAGCGCTCTTTGGCGGATCCATGGAAACCCGTGCCGTGCATCTTGAGATTCCGTTATTTGAACTCAACGATCAGCCTGTGCTCAATGAAACATATAAAAAATTAGGCTTTGACGGGCTTTTCAAAGCGGATGAGAAGAATTTTTCCCAGCCGTCGCTGAGCTTTTTTGACTTTAGCCAGGAGCTGAGCCTGAAACTCACACCCTTTGGCCTGAATGTTATGGAAGAGAGCGGCGCTTTCCGTCCTGCGCTGGAAAAAGCAGGTGATGAGGATCCCGCATCGCCAGGCACTGTGGCCGAGAGTTCGGTGAAAGAGAGCAGCTCTGAAGTTTCGACAGCTGCTGATGAAACGGCGACAAAGTCGCTGTCCGGACAAAAGGAAGACGAGTCTTCTGGAGCCGGGGAAACTTTGGCCTCAGAGGGACAGCGTCAGCGTGAAGATTTCCCTGAAGAAGCTCCGCATTTCCGCTTCGACCGGCCTTTTATGCTTCTTCTGGATGGTCCCGAAGGCCTGCTCTATTTTGCGATTGTGCGTGATCCTTCGCTTGTTCTTCCTCCTGTGACGCTTGTCAAAGCGCAGCAGCCCGTGGCTCCGGCCCCTGCCGCTCCTGTACCGGCAGCCCCTGTACCAACGATTCCCCAGGGGCATGCCCCGGATGAAACGACACCTTTTGGCCGCCCTTACTCGTTACCTGTCGGCGTTACCGTCGCCACACAAAAATCCGGGTGAGGGCACTGTGACTGATGTCTCCGTGCGAGAACAAAAAAATGAAACGTAAAACTTTAACCTTCCTCCTAGCGCTCATCTTTTTGATCGGCACCATCTTTCCTTCTGCTTTGATTTCGGCCCAATCTTTTCTTTCGGAAGAAGCCATGCAGGAGGATTATGCTTTTTTCTGGCGCGTCTTGAACGAGGCCTATCCGCAAATGGCTGCTCTGCCGGTGCAGGGCGCGAGTCTGAAAGCTCTTCAATATGTTTACCGACCGCAGCCCGAGTTGATGAACAGTGCAGAGACTTACGCCGCTCACTATGCCAGCCTGGTCAGTGAACTCTGTGGAGGCGATATTATTGGTCACCTCGAGGTTGTAGAACCGGGTCTGAGCTACGACACGCACTACAGCGAAGAATATGATTTTGCCTGTGAAGCGGGGGCTGATCTGGAGAGTGACCCTTGGTTTTCACCTTTTGAAACCCGCGCATCTCGCTCCTTTTACGGCTGGAAAGGACGTCCGGACAACAAGGGTTGGGAGACGACCGATCCTTCCGACGAAGTGCAGACCGCAGGGCCGAATTTCAGCTGGAGCATGGATGCGGAAAAAGGCATCGCCAGCTGCCGGGTGGAGAGCTTTTCCCTGGAAAATCTTGCGTCTGATGCTCCGGCTATTGAAGCGATGTATGACGCCATTGCGGAAATGGACACCCTTATCATCGATGTGCGGGGGAATCCCGGCGGACTGGCGCAGTACTGGCTCAAGTTTTTTGTTCAGCCAAATCTCGATCACGATATTGACCTGCGCCTCTGGGGCCTTTACCGCCAATCTGAACTGACAAAGCCCTTTACTCAGGACATTGAAAATTACTGGGGAGATCCGCGCCCTTATGAAGCTGGAGAAGAGGGAGAAGAGCTTTCCACTGGGACAGAGCTAAGAGAAAAAGCTGAGCAAACAGAGGAAGTCAAACAAAGCGAGCCAACAACACGCCCAGATGGACTGGAACCAAGAGCAGAAGCGACGCAAACGGAGGCAAGTGAACAAGATCAGGTCACAGAGGCAACAGAGGCGGAGGAAAGCGGCGTCAGCGAAACTCTCGAATTTCCCGGCATCACTGTTTTTACAGAATTGACCGAGCGCAGTGAGCTGCCTCAGCGTATCAAGCTTGACCCGGCTGAGACCTCTGAGCTTAGTGGAACGATCTGTGATCACTACTTTATCGAAGCGCTCGGCAGTGAAAAACGCTTCAAGGGCAAGATTGTGCTCCTGGTGGATGAGAACAGTTACTCGGCCACGGACACTTTTGCCGCCTTCTGCAAGCGCAGCGGATTTGCCAGAGTGGTCGGACGGCCCACGGGAGGCGACGGCGTCTGCTGTATTCCCGTCTATTTTTCTCTGCCGGCCTCCGGGCTGATCCTGCGCCTCAATATGGTCTATGGCCTCAATGAAGACGGTGCTTCCAACGAGCGCTTCGGTACGCCTCCGGATTTGCTGAGCCAGGATTCGGCCTCGGCGTTGCAGGATGCAGAACAAAGCAGTATAAGCCCGCGACCGCTTTCATCTCTGACAGCGGCTGAGCGAGCCGAAGACTTTCACAATTTCTGGGATATCCTCAGAAATGCCTATCCCATGCTGTCCTATCTCGAACGCAAGGGCGCTCAGGCGGATGAAGTCGAAGCAGAATACGCAGAGCGACTGAATGAACTGGCCTTGAGCGATGATCCTCAGAGTTCAATCAATTTTTATGCGGAACAAATTCGGAGACTGGAGAGAGCAGAAGGAATGGTGGGGCACCTTTCCGTTGTCGGTCTCAGCAACGATTTGCTCAATTCAGATTACCAGACCTACTGTTATATGAAGGAACAGCAGCAGAGTGATCCCTGGCAGCAGATGATGAGCAGTTTTTTTGAAAATCCTGCGGTGCTGCAGTTTTATCAGCTGAAAAAAGAAGCTCGTGAGGACGAAAGCAAGCCGCCCTCGATGAAGATTCCCAATAACCTGAGCTTTATGAGCAATGCCGGGGAAAACTGGGCCTATGTGGCGATCCATTCCTTTCTCAATGACCGCAACGATGACGAAGCTCCGCTCAGGGATTTTTTTGTCTCCTCTGAAAAACTTGGCATCAGGAATATGATTGTTGATTTGCGAGGCAACCTGGGGGGGTACAACGATTACTGGCTCAATAACATCGTCGCGCCGAATATCCGCCAGCCGTTGCAGATCGAAAATATTGGCCTCTACCAGGAAAATTACCGTACCAGACCCTTTATGGCCTACTACGCTTCCACCAGCTTTGAAGAGGATATGGCCGCGATGCTGGAGGCGGGGCCGCTGCCTTCCCTGATTTTTAACTGGAATCGCAGGGAGAGAAAGCTGCCGCCCCTGCCCGCGCTGGTGGAGAGCGATGTGAGCGGCCTGGATAAAGCCTTTCAGGAAACCATTCGTGTCGATAAAACAGAAGAACAGCCACTTTTCACCGGGCAGTTCTGGCTGCTCTGTGACCGCGACAGTTATTCGGCTTCGGAGTATTTTCTCAGCTTTGCCAAGCGTACGGGTTTTGCCCGTATTGTCGGCGAAGAGAGCGGTGGCGATGGCTCCTGCGTGGTGACCATTTACAGTCTTCTGCCCAATTCAGGTCTGCTTCTACGCTATAATGTCTTATACGGCTTAAATCCGGATGGGAGCTGCAGCGAAGAACATGCAACTGCTCCCGATGTGCCCGTAACCCCGGGTGAAGACGCCCTGTCTCGCTGCCTGGAGCTCATTAAAGAAGCACAGTAGACGAACAGATTCACTCACGCAGTGAAGAAACAAATGAACGAACCACTGAAACAAATGAACAAACAACTGTAGAAGAACACATGAGCTTAAAGAACTGCCTCGAAGAGACGCCTTAAAGATCGAAGAAATGCCTTAAAAAAGTCTTATAGAAAGAAGAGAGTAAAAATGAACGAAACACTCCAATCTATTTTCTCGCGCAGCAGCACACGCAAATTCATGGCTCAGAAAGTCAGTGCAGAAGACATAGAAGTTCTGAAAAAGGCGGCCCTGGCAGCGCCTACAGCGCGCAATCTGCAGGAGCTGCGTTTTGCCTTTGTGGAAGATCAGGAGCTTATCACCAGGATCAGCGACGAGGTTTTTCGACGGATGGATGAAGAGCAGAACAGCGCCGGGAAAAAGCTGATGCAGGAACGCCGGGCAGCGAATGTTTTCTATGGAGCGCCGCTGGTCGTACTCATTTCCGCCCGTGAGGAAAAATGGTCGGAACTGGATGCGGGCATTGCTGTGCAGACCCTGGCTCTGGCGGCGGAATCCCTCGGCCTCGGCTCGTGTATTATCGGCATGGTTGACACGGCCTTCCAGCGCTGCCGGGAGGCCAATCTTCCGGCCCTTTTCGCTATGAGTGAGGAAGAAAGCTTCCGCATTGCCATTGCCATCGGTTATAAAGCCATGGAAAAGGAACCCCACCAGCCTGAGGTCCCGGAAGCAATTCGCTGCTTTAACTGAGAGCCGGAGGAACCTATGAATTTTGATCAAAACATTGAACGCAGAGGAACCGCTTCCATTAAATGGGATCTGCTGGACAAGGTTTTCGGCGCACGCGCCGATGAGGATTGCCTCCCCCTCTGGGTGGCCGATATGGACTTCCCGGCCCCGGAGGCCGTCATCACCGAGCTGAAAAAACGTGTCGATCACGGGATTTTCGGCTATAGCTTTGCCGATGATGAGTTTTGGCAGATCGCTGTCGCGTATATCCGGCGTCACTATCACTGGGAGGTGGAGCCTGACTGGCTGAACACCACCCCGGGTATAGTCCCGGCCCTGAGTGCTGCCGTTGCGGCCTTCTGTAAGCCGGGCGATAAGGTCATGAGCTTTACCCCGGCCTATGGACCCTTTTTTGACGTGAGTGAAGAAAATGGCTGTGACTTTGTCGATTTGCCCCTGCAGCTTGATGAAAAGGGCCAGGCTTCGATTGATTTTTCTGCGATGGAAAAGGCTGTCGATGAAAGCTGCAGACTTTTCCTCCTCTGTTCCCCGCACAACCCCAGTGGACGGGTCTGGTCCCGCGAAGAACTGACCCGGATCGGAGATTTTTGTGTTCAGCACAATCTTATTTTGATCTCCGATGAGATTCATGCGGATTTCCTCTATGACGGGCGTTCGTCGCTCAGTATCGCATCGCTGGATCCTCGCTATGCCGAACGAAGCGTGACTTGTTTCGCGCCGAGCAAGACCTACAATATCGCCGGGCTTGGCGCTTCGATCATCGTGATTCCGAACCCTGAGCTTAAAGCGCGCTTTGATAAGGAAAAAAATCGCCGTCATCTCAACGGTGACCTGCTCAGCCTGACCGCCCTTAAAGCGGCGTGGAGCCAGGGGGACGAATATTTGCAGGAACTTCTTGTTTATCTCCAGGCCAACCGCGATCTGGCCTATGAGCAGATTAACGCCTGCCCCGGCCTTAAGGCAGCTCTTCCGGAAGCCACTTATCTCCTCTGGATTGACTGCCGGGAACTCATGCGGCAAAAGGGCTATACAAGCCAGGACCAGCTCTCCGACTTTTTTGTCCATCAGGCGAAAGTTTGCCTGAACCCGGGAACCTTCTTCGGCTCCCATGGAGAGGGTTTTGTGCGCCTCAACTTCGGCTGCCCGCGCGCGCGTCTGCTTGAAGCTCTTCGCCGCATTCGTGAGGCCTCCGGGCGCATGGTATAATTAAAAGATCAACGAGATGTTTGAAGCCAAGGAGCAGAAGAGCAAAACAGGGAGGTTCCCCATGAAACATGTTGTTCGTTATCCATTGACCCTGCTAACTGTGCTCATCCTGGCAGTTGTTTTGAGTCTCAGCGCCTGTCAGCTCAGCACGGCGGGTTCCGCAGGAGAAAAAGCCCTGCAATCGGAACTTGACCAAGTGAAAAAAGAAAATGAATCTCTCAGGAGAGCGGCCGGGATCACCGGAGAAAAAGAGACGGCGTCCCCAGACAGCCAAAAGAGTGAAACCCTTGCCTCAAAGTCTGAAAGCCCTGCCGAAAGTCCGGACAAGCCGGGTGCAGAGGCCTCCTCGTCTGAGGAAAGTCCGACCTTTGCCGACTACAGCAAGATGGACAGCGAGGAAATTTTAAAACGTGTCTATAAGCGCCAGTTCAGCTCGCAGGCCGAATTTCTGGCGATGCTTGCAGCCCTGAAGCCTGAAGATAAGGCGGCAAATCCTCCGCTCATTGATTTTGCCCGTGACAGTAAGGGGAATGAAGTTCGCATGGCCCCGCCGCTTGGGATTGATAATCTGGCCGATCAGGAGACCTATCTGATCAATATTCTCAAAAACACCGGAAAAATCAATGCTGACGATGGCTCCACAGCTTATCCTGTGAAGGATGATGGAGAAAAAAGCGAGTCAAATGATCGACCCCAGGGCAGCAACGGGAAAACACCGCAGCCTCTGCGTTTCAAAGGGCCTGAAATTATCAAGCTTGAAAAAAATTATGACCCGGAGAAGCTGTGCTACATTCTGACTTTTGATCCCCGGAAAAATGAGAGCCATGTCTGGGGTCTGCCGGAAGAGCCGGGGAGCGAGTTATCCTCCAAGCTGTCTGAAGCCCTGGAGACTTCGCTCACCAAGCTTGTGCCCAATAAAGATTATTCAGAAACACTCTATTTTAACAGTACGATTGATTTTCCCGGCGGAGATCGCTGGTTCTTCCGTGTCGAGGATTTCGCCGAAGACAGTCGGCGTTCAGAAATTTCTCTTAAGCGTGTGAGTAAGCGTGTGAGCTATCCCGATGAGAAACAGGAAATGCGCACAGAGGAAGAGTACAGTCTGAAAAAAGAGGCCCCTTTTGTCGCCTGGTTCCGCGAATTTTTAGCAAAGTCTGAGGACTATGAGCTGATCGATTATCGTGTCGCTGCTTCTGCAGAAGATAAAAACAAACCCCTGGCCATCTTTGCCGATTATAGTGAAGAGACTTGGGCCAGGCTCGTTTTTGATAACTCGGCGAGCTCCAAAACCTTTATTCTGCACGGCCCGGTTTTGCTTTCTCTTTTTAATGGTAAAGAGTTTAAGAACCTCGACCAGGCTCAGAATGACTGTCTGGAGGACTTAAAGTTCGCCATTGACTGGAAAGACACAAAACCCTTTGAACTGAAGTGGGAAGGCTGCTATGGCAAGCTTGAACGTGGGATCTATGAAGTATTTCTGCAAACCTTTGATTTTATGAGTTCGCAAAAAGACGTCAATCCCCAGGTGACTCACGTCCTCTTCATCGTTCACTAAACCTGGTACTAAGATAGTAAAGGCGGCTTCATTATGACTTTTTTGTCCTATGAAGAATTAAGACGAAAGCTCCTTACTCTTCTCCACGAAAAAAATTATCGTGAAATTGCACTGCTCATACGTGATACCAACGAAGTCGATATTGCCGAATTCCTCGGCGAATGCGATGAAAAAGAGCGGGCGCTGCTCTTTCGCATGTTACCGAAAGATATGGCAGCCGAGGTTTTTGCCAATCTGGATGCGGAAGATGTCGAAACCCTGATTCACGATTACAGTGATAAAGAAGTCGCTGAACTTGTCGACGGCCTTTACAACGACGATCTCGCCGACCTCATGGAGGAACTTCCGGCTTCGGTCGCGCGGCGCGTGCTCGCTGCGACCGATCCCGAACGCCGCAAGCTGGTCAATAAGCTGCTGGCCTATCCGGAAGATTCAGCCGGGGCGATGATGACGACGGAGTTTGTTCACCTGCGTCAGAAAATGACCGTGATTGAAGCCCTGACCAGGCTGCGCAAGGTCAGCACCCGCACGGAGATGATCTACACCTGCTTTGTGACCAGTGAGAGCCGTATCCTTGAGGGCGTGATCACCGTGCGGGAGCTGCTGCAGGCCAGGGATGAGAGCACACTGGCGGAGATCATGGAGACCAATGTCCTCTCTGTGACCACCCAGGCCGACAAAGAACAAGTGGCCCGTATGTTTGACCGTTACGATCTCCTGGCGATCCCGGTCGTGGACAGCGAGAATCGCCTCGTTGGTATTGTCACCGTTGACGACGCTGTTGATGTCTTAATCGAAGAGAGTACGGAAGATGTGACGATCATGGCGGCCGTCCGGCCTACGGAAAAACCCTACCTGGAGACCACGGTCTGGGATAACTGCAAGCGCCGTGTCGTCTGGCTGCTCTTGCTCATGTTCTCCGGCATAATTAACGGCAGCATTCTTGAACGCTTTGAGCACGCTTTTGTCGCTTTGCCCATCCTGGTGACCTTTATGCCCATGGTGACCGATACCGGAGGTAATGCGGGATCACAAAGCTCCACCCTGCTCATTCGAGGGATTGCTCTGGGCGAAATTCGCCTGCGTAATCTGGGGCAGGTTTTGCTGAAGGAGCTGGGTATTGGTCTGTCTGTCGGCAGCATTCTGGCGCTGGCCAACGGCCTTCGCGTCTACCTGATGAATGGTCATGACCTGCTTCTTGCGGCCACGGTTTCCGCAGCTCTGCTTGCCGTCGTGGTGGCGGCCAATCTCATTGGTGGAATGTTGCCTTTGATTGCAAAATCTCTGAAACTTGATCCGGCGATCATGGCCTCGCCGCTCATCACGACCATCGTCGATGCGCTGGGGCTGGTGCTGTATTTTGAAATTGCCTCGGCCCTTATGCCGGGGCTGCGACTCTAAGCTTGCTGCAGCGACAACACGCTTGCTGCTCAAAACTTGCGGCAGCTTTCGGCGTATCTTAAAGCAATAAGCTTGTTGCTCAATACTTGCAGCAGCTTTCAGTGTATCTCCAGACAATAAGCCTGGCGCTGTGACGATAAACTTGCGGCAGCTCTACCCTTTGAGAATGGCGCTGACGCCGTCGGCGACCTGCTTATATTCCTTCATATCTTTTTTTAGCTGGTTGCGGCCTGCCTCCGTGATCTCGTAGTAGCGGCGCGTGCGTTTGCCGACGACGACTTCGGTTCTGGAAGTCAGCAGACCCTTTTTCTCCATGCGATAAAGCGCCGGATAGAGCGAGCCTTCGTTGAGGACAAATTTCCCGTTACTGAGTTCGGAGATATGATCAGCCATATCGTAGCCAAAACCGGGGCCTCCCTGGAGAAGGTGCAAAATAATCAGCTGGGTTAAACCTTTTTTGAAATTGCCAATGGTGTCATAAGAACTCATTTTCTTACATCCTTTACTACAAAATATTGAACTGAACGGTACTCTTCCACAAGGGTCTGAGACCTTGTTCACTTGAAGATTTTCGCTGTGTTCTGCGAACTAAGCTCACTTTAAAAGAGATGCTCAAGTCATATGAGACTTTTGCAGAACAACATAACGCGCATATTATACCATTTGTAGCCATTAAGGAAAGCTATTAAAAATAAAATTATTTCCAATTATAAAAATAATTCCTCGTATTCTGAGGGCGACGGAAGTCGGGCGGACGTGCTAAAATTTCTCCATGAAACTTTTCGATCGCTTAAAACAGTATCCTCTGCGCCAGAACGATGATTTTATTCGGCGCGCCCTTTCGGTGGCGATACCGACCATTCTCCAGCAGGTGATTACCAATATGGTAAACCTACTGGATAGCCTTATGGTGGGTCAGCTTGGCGAGGCCACCATTACGGCAGTGGCCTCAGCGAGCAAATATTTTCTCATTGCTTTTTTTGCGGCTTTCGGTCTGGCCAATGCTTCCGGCATTTACATCGCTCAGTTTAACGGAGCGGGACGCAGCGAACGGGTCAGGCAGAGCTACCGCTTTTCCCTCCTGTCCTGCCTGCTGGTCACATTGCTTTTTATGCTGCCGGCCTTCTTTATGCCGCGGAAAATCGGCGCCTTTTTCACGCCGGATACCGCCATCTCTGATCCCATCGCAGCTTATATGCCGCTGGTTGCCGTCGCGGGCCTCTTTCAGGCTTATTCCGTCAGCACCCAGACTGCGATGCGCTGCCTGGGAGATACCAAATCCTCACTCTATATCAGCATCGTCAGCGTTTTTTCCAACGGCTTTTTTAACTATATCTTTATTTTCGGTCATCTCGGTTTTCCGGCCATGGGGGTCCGCGGCGCAGCCCTGGGCACACTCTTCGCCCGTATCATCGAGAGCCTCTGCACCTACTGGGCGTCCCGCAGCCGTCGCTTCTGTTTTCAGACCCGTCTGCGAGACCTTTTCCATCTGCCCAGGGAGCTGGCCCTGACCATTACCCGGAGGGCACTGCCTCTCTGTATCAACGAAATTGGCTATGGCTCTGGCATGGCCATGGTTTTTAAGTTTTATGGCACCAGAGGCAGTTCCGTGCTCGCCGCCATGAATATCATGGGCACTACCTCGGACCTCTTTTTTGTGCTGACCTCGGGGATGGCTGTGGCCACAACCGTCATGGTTTCGCATTTACTGGGCGCTGACGAGCTGGAGAAAGGACGAGCCAATGCGTATCGCATGTACAAGCTGAACTTTTTCTGCTCGCTTCTCTTCGCCCTGTTACTCTTTGCCTCCTCTTTTATTTTCCCGGCTTTTACAATGTGCGACAGGAAGTTCGCGATATGGCCGCCTTTTTCATCCGTATCTACGCGCTTTTCTACATCGTGTACAGTTCTAACGCGCAGGCCTATTTTATTCTGCGGGCCGGCGGAGATATGCGGCATACCCTGATGATGGATTCTGCCTATTTCTGGCTGGTCAACATTCCCGTAGTCGGCATCGCCGCCAACTTTACCGACTGGTCCATATTTACGCTCTTCCTCGCCGGGCAGCTCACCGATGTCTTGAAGTGGTTCGTCTCTACCCATATTCTCACGCGTGAGACCTGGGTCAGAAATCTGACCAACGAGATGGGCGAAGAAGGGTAAAGCTGTTTATCAGGTTCCCTGCGGCCATTCCTGTGACCTTTCCTGCGATAGTCCCTGTGATCTTTCCCGTTAAAGATGACAAAGAAACTCCATTTTCGTTTCCCTTGTGACCTTATAAAGCCGAGACTTTGACTATAATGAAGACAAGCATAAAAAGAGCCCTGGCCATTTAGCCATTTAACGACTGCTTAGTCGTTTATGATGTTTTAGCCGTTTACCGACGACTTAGCCGCTTACCGACGGTTTAACCATGACCGACTGTTTAGTCGTTGAATAGAATAAAGGCCTGGACCAGAATTTCGAGGTACAATCAATGAAAATTAAATTTGCGGGGACACCTGTTGAACTCAAAGATCGTGAACTAAAGGTGGGGGATCAGCTTCCTGATTTCCTGCTGGCCGATAGTAAACTGGAGAACAAAAGCCTAAAGGATTTTCCCGGGAAAAAGCTTATCCTGACCTTCCCCTCTGTGGACACTGAGGTCTGTGCCATGGAGCTGGCACGTTTTAATCGAGAAGTCGAAAAACTGGAGGGTTTCACGACCCTTGCTGTTTCCATGGATTTGCCCTTTGCCCAGTCGCGCTGGTGCCAGGCCAAAGCCGTGAAAAATCTTGTCGCCCTTTCAGACTTCCGTGACCACAGCTTTGGCCACAATTACGGGGCCTATGTCGAAGGCATCGGCCTTCTCGCCCGCGCTGTTTTTGTCGCGGACGCTGAGAATCGTGTGGTCTACGCCCAGTATTGCGACGATGTGGCCCATGAGCCGGATTATGATGCGGCTCTGAAAGCAGCAAAGGCACTCTGAGGGTGAGTATTGAAGCTCGAAGACAACAAAATTAAAATCGATCCTAAAAAAGCCCGCTCACGTAGAGCGGGCTTTTTTGATCAGATTATCAAAAAGTTCGGGAAATTATTTCACGATAACAATTTCATAACCAGAACGGACATTGAGAAACAGCCCTGATTCATCTCGGACATCGGCAGTTAAACCTGGACCGTAACTGAACTGGGTAGTAATTTTATGCCAAACCCCATCCTCTCCGACAGAATAAGCCGTACCACCTTGAAAACCATTGACAGAGATCAACAAATATCCGGGAACTTTTTCATTCATATCATCCCCAGTTGCCTTGTCTAGTAAATCAGTTCTGAAAACGATCTTATTTTCTGTTTGAGAGATAACTTCACCTGTCGCTGCGAGCTTATCGTCTGCCCAATACAAAACAACGCCAGGAGCAACTTCAAATTCAGAAGCTGAATAATTGGCATCATGCACAGCTTGAATCAGACTTACAGCCTTCTTACGAAGCGGCATTTTCAAGGTCGCGATCTTGGCGGGACCGGCTCCGGATTTATCATAGTCTTCAGGCATAGATGCATTCACCTGAGAGGAAGCAAAGCAAAAGATGCTTAGAAGAATGCAGAGCGCGATGACAAAACTAAAAATTTTACCTGTTTGACTCTTCATTTTTTGTTGAGCAGAAATCTTCTGTATTTAAGATTTCTGCTATCCTCCTTTGATTTAATTCAATAACAAAATACCATGTAAAAAAAACAATCAACTCAAAATATGTTAAATATAAAGAGCTTTTAAATATTAAGTGAAGGCTATTCAATGAAACAAAACTTCTAAAATTTAATAGCTACAACATAACTGGCGATACACAAGCGGTGTGAGACAGTGCGGAGCAGGTGGATCACAGGTTTCTCCACAGGAGTCACAACGGGTATTTTGAAAAAGTGCGAAGGTCGAATCCAACGAAATCGGAGCGTGATACCAACAACAATGCCCGCTCTCATTGAGCGGGCATTGTTGTTGCAGCAGATAATATAAAGTGTCGCAAATATTTATTTGACGCCTGAAACGGATCGTCACAAAATGTTCGGATCAGTCGCACTCCCCATTTCGATTTTTCTGTTTTTCTTACAATGTTTCAACACATGGATGGTCATCCTTTTTCGTGCTCGGTGACCGCCCTTTTTTCGTGCAACGTTTCAACTAATGGGTGGTTTTCCCTTGGTTTTTCTGATTTTCAAGCAAGTTAGCAACTAATGGATGAGTCCAAATGCAAGTCTGCAAGTAGTGGATGGGTCTGGCGTGCAAGTTATCAAGTAGTGGATGGTTTGGGCCTTAGTTCACGTAGGCTAACCGTCCACAACTTGAACATTTGTCTAAAATTAAGGAAATCCAAAATGAGTGCAAGCTCAAAGTCCGGGTGCAGCATCCACACCCTGAAATTATTTCCCAAACTCCAGAAAACCGGAAAATTAAAGGACCGCCACTGGCGGTCCTTTAACGCAACGCTTGAAATGTTTAATTTCGCTATCCTGCTTAGAAGCCGAAGTTCATGACGACGTAGATGTGATTCCCGGCGACATAAACGCCAACGGCTCCGCGGACATTGCGCGCGTTGTTCATGATTTCGCGATGGCCTTTGCCTGAGTTAAAGAAGGAATTGTAAATGTAGGCGGCGTCCAGCCTGCTGATGCTCCCGAAGTTGGCGATGTTTTCGCCGGCGGCATAGGTTTCACCGCCGCCGTACATGGCATTGATCCAGTTGTACCAGCTGGTGCCGTCCGGGCGGTTGTGTCCGTAGTATTGCGAGAGATCCACGGCGCGCTGATTGGATATGGCCTGCATGGTGGGATCCCAGCTTATTGCGGAAAGACCGGCATTGGCGCGGCCGGCATTAATCATGCTGAAAATATTGTTCTTGACGGCTTCGATGGTAGCTGGTGAAATATCGGCGGGAGCTGTGGGAGGCAAATTATCTCCTCCTGCTCCGGTTGAACCGCCATTGTCGTTAGGAAAGCCGCCTGCATTGCCTGCTCCTGCGTTTCCCTGATTGCCATCCGACTGGCCCTGACCGGCGCCGGGTGCAGCTTGATTTGGAAACTGTCCATTGTCATAAGGAAGCTGTGGAGCCGGACTTTGCTGAGCTTCGCGAACGGCGCGCAGAATGGCTGAATCTCCCATGGCTGACAGCTGAGAATAAGTGTCGAGGTATTGCAGAGGCTTATCGTATTGGGTGAGGTCCTGGGGAGCGGGGGTTTCAGGAGCGGCGGTTTCTGCAGGGGCCTGCTGCTGAGGAGCCATATCGAGACCAGCGTCGATCAGCCCTTCCGGCATGACCATTGGGGCATCGACCTCTTCTTCCTGGGGATGCTCTTCGCTGTATTTTTTGATATCAGAGAGCACGGCGGAAAGTTTTTTTGAGCTGAGGAGATGGCTCATTTTTCCCACGCTGTCCAGAGCTTCGACGGCTTTTACGGCTTCCTGTTTTTGCGGATCTTCCGTTGCTTTAACGGTCGTCTGGACACTCGTCGGTTCTGTGCTCTTTGTCACGGTGGTCACCTGAGACTTCATCTCTCTTGCCTGCATTCGCACGGCTTCCTGCTCAGCTGCAGCGGGGATGAGCTGACGGGAAACGACCAGAAAGATGGTCGCCATCAGCATGACGATGACCAGAATGATGACAAACCATTCACCAAGTGAACGAGGCTTTAGCGAACGAAGAAAATTCATGGAAAACTCCTCTTGCATGACTTGCGGAATAATATCAATGATAACGCTAAAAAGCGAACATACTCTTTTTGAATTATATCGGTTTATTAAGCTATTTCAATATAAGATTTCAATGAGACGCTCACTGGGACGCTCTCCAAAATTTTGATGAGAACCAATCGAGGTCCTTTTTTTGCTTCTATTGAGCCATTTTCTGACCATTGGGAAAGCAGGAAATTTTGATTTTGGCGATAAAAAACCCTGAAAGCTGGGCTTTTCAGGGCTTATCTCTGGTGATCCCGAAAGGATTTGAACCTTCGACCTGCGGTTTAGGAAACCGACGCTCTATCCAGCTGAGCTACGGGACCAAACTTGCTTTTCTATTTTAGCGGCTTGTACAGTACTGTCAATTATTTAACGGTTTTTCGGTAACGACCATTGCTGAATCATAATGGCTGGTATGGAGCAGTGAATGATGAAACTTCCTGTGGAGCGAAGGGGCGAAAGCTTGTACTGCGCTGTTCAGGATGTTTTCCAAATCTCTCATTTTTCTTTTTCTGGTTTTGCACAGCTTGCTATACTTTTAAAAAGGAATGAAAAAACGGGTTGAAATGCAGGAGAAGCCTATGGAAGAAAAAAATAAAAGGAACACTGAGTTGAATACTGAGCGAAGGGACTTTCCCTACCGCGTGCTTTTGCCCTGCCTTTTTGGGCTGGAGTCCCTCGTGCGTGATGAAGTTCTGGAGGCTGGTATTTTGGAAGATCGGGTTGTGACCGCGGATGGGGAGGTCGCCCTGGACTGTGAAAGTCTTTCTGAGGCTGCAGAAGTGGCCGCGCGCATGAATTTTCGCTCGCGCTGTGCGGAGCGTGTTCTGCTTGAATTAGCCCGTTTTCCGGCGACTAACTTTGACGAACTTTTCGACGGCTGCCTGGCCATTCCCTGGGAAAATTATGTGGACCCTTCTTTTGTGATTGTCCTGAAAGGCTATTCGCGTAAATCGCAGGTCTATGGCATTCCTTCAGCTCAGCGTGTCCTCAAAAAGGCGCTCGTTCGCCGCCTCAGCGAAAAGCGGGGTCTGGCAGATGGTCGTGTGCCGGAGGATCCGCGGAGCGGGCAGTTTCACTTACATTTTGCGATTGTTGAGGATAGGGTCAGCATGGCCGTTGATACGAGTGGCGACGGTCTGCATAAGCGGGGCTATCGACCGCTCAGGGTGCTGGCTCCTTTGCGTGAGACCTTAGCCTCAGCCATTTTGCAGCTGTCCTTTCTGGAAAGGGAGGCCGCCTATGGTGAGGGACTGCTCGATCCCTGCTGTGGCTCGGGGACTTTTCTTATCGAGGCCGCGGAGATCCTGCGTGGCATTGCCCCTGGTCTGAAACGTCATTTTGCGGGAGAAAAGCTGCAAATCATGGGTCAGGCCGTGTTTGACCGTGAGAGAGAGTATGCCAGAAGGCTGCTTCATGAGGAAACCCAGCCGCTCTGTCTGATCGGCCAGGATATTTCAGAGGATGCGCTGCACGCAGCCTGGCAGAACGCAGGCCGGGCTGGAGTTGAGGATTGCATCCAATGGCGCAAAGCTGATCTGCGTCAGCTCAGAAGGGAGGAGCTGCTTGCGGCCACTCCGAAGCAGCGTCTGCTTGTTGTGGCCAACCCACCTTACGGCGAGCGTCTGCTCACTCCGGAAGCCGCTGGGAAACTGCTGCAATCCCTGGGACAGTTGATTCTGCCACAGGGCAGTCTGGCCGAAGGTTTTCGCTTTTCTTTGCTTAGTCCGGATCCCCATTGTGAAGAAGCGCTCGGCGCGCGTTCAGATAAACGCAGAAAACTTTACAATGGCATGATTAAGTGCAACTTGTATCACTATTTCCGACATCAAAGTGAAGCCGGAAAAAGAAAATAATGGGGTGATCAGCTTTGCCCCGAAATTTGTAAAATTTCACGTTTAGATGTAAAGACATGTTTTTAACCTGTCCGCGTGTTGCGGACAGTCGGCGTAAGGGACGGAGTGACATAGGTGAGTAAAATACCTGAAATCAGGGCATACACAAGATAAAAGATTTGTAAAGTGTTTTTGCGAATTTGTTATGAAATGTTTTTTAGCCTGTAAAATCAGGCTTTGTCCAGATAGGATTGCCGTAAGCCCTGTCACGTGAGTTATACACGAACTTATTAACATTATTAACATTTTTCAAGGCGAAACCAGCTTCTTGCCCGACTGAAACGAATTGCAGTGTGAAAGTGAAAAAAAAGATAAAAAACCATAAGCTCTTATTTTTCACTTGATTTTTTTGGCCTGACGCGCTATGGAAAGAACTGTCCTGGGTCTGGCGTGCTAAACTGGTTAAAATGATCGAGAAGAAATTTTCGTGAGAAGAACTTCTGGGACAACAAATACTGAAGAGAAGAAATATAAAGAGAGCAAATACCAGAGAGAAGAAAGCCAGGAGAGATAAAAAGCCGGAGGGAGAATTGATTTATGATTTATTTCAGTAGCGATTATATTAAGGGCTGCCATCCGCGCATCTGGCAGGCCATGGAAAAGAGCCTCCCGGAAGCCAGACCTGGTTACGGCGAGGATCCTATCTGCCGTGAGGCGGCAGCCATGATCTGTGCCGAAATCAAAGCCCCGGAGGCAGCCGTGCATTTCCTTATCGGGGGCACCCAGACCAATCTGCTGGCGGTCATGGCTTTTCTTCGCCCGCACGAAGGCGCCCTATGCGCAGCCAGTGGTCATATCCATGTGCATGAAAGTGGGGCCATCGAAGGGACCGGGCACAAGGTTCTTCCGCTGCCCTCGAAAGATGGAAAAATCACGGCTGAACAGATTGATGGGGTCATGCGTGCTCATCGCGACGACCCGACGCGCGAGCACACGGTTAAACCCGGCATGATTTATCTCTCTAACACGACAGAGCTGGGAACGGTTTACCGCAAAGCGGAGCTGGAAGCCATTTCGCAGGTAGCACGAAACTGGGAGCTGCCCATCTATATGGACGGCGCCCGTCTGGCGTCGGCTCTGGCGGCCCCGGGACAGGATCTTCAGCTCGCAGATTTACCGCGTTTGCTGGATGCCTTCAGTATCGGCGGCACGAAAAACGGCCTGCTCTTCGGAGAAGCGCTGGTGCTCGTAAATAAGGCCGCCCAGAAAGATTTTCGTTATATTCAAAAACAGCGCGGCGCTATGCTGGCAAAGGGCTGGCTCCTGGGAGTTCAGTACCGGGAACTTTTCAGCGGGGGCCTCTATCAGGAGATTGGTCGCTGGGAAAATGAGCTTGCACAAAAAATTGCGACAGGACTTACGGAAGCGGGCTGTCGCTTTGCCCTTCCGGCCGAGAGCAATCAGCTTTTCGTGATCCTGACAAAGGCTCAGATCGCCGCTCTGGAAAAGGATTTTGTCTTTGAGGTTCAGGCGACAATGCGCGATTGCTTTAGCGACAAACTCGCAGAAAATGAGGAAGTGGTACGCTTTTGTACTTCTTTTGCCACGAGTGGCGAAGATGTTGAAAAGCTTCTTTCTGCAGTGCGCAGCCGCCCTTGAGCTTTGCTCCGCGGGCAAGATGAAGCAAAAATGATCGCTTCGATCTTACACAGGACGATCAGCCAAGGTTTGCCCCGCGGAGAGCATGGAGCTAAAATAACTGAAGGACCGCATGGCGGAAACTGAAAACAAAGTCACGAGGAGCAATATTATGGACAATGTATTCATCTTCAATCACCCACTCATTCAGCACAAACTCAGTATTATGCGCGACAAAAACACAAATTCCAAAGAATTTCGTGAACTGGTGTCCGAAGTGGCCATGCTCATGGCCTATGAAGTGACCCGGGATCTTCAAACCTGTGAAGTGGATGTGGAGACGCCTGTGGGCATAGCTCATTGTCAGCAGCTCAGCGGCAAAAAACTGGCGATTGTGCCGATTCTGCGTGCTGGCCTCGGCATGGTGGATGGTTGGCTGAAACTGGTGCCGCTGGCCAAAGTTGGCCATATCGGGCTTTATCGAGATCCGGAGACCATGAAACCGGTCGAATATTATTGCAAGCTTCCCGATGATATTCAAAATCGTGACGTTATCGTTCTGGACCCCATGCTGGCCACAGGTGGGTCTGCTGTTGCTGCGATCGATGCTCTGAAAGCCAGAGGGATTCATAACCTTAAATTTAACTGCATCATCTCCGCACCGGAAGGCATTAAAGTTCTGCATGAGGCCCATCCCGATGTCCCGATTTTCTGTGGGGCAAGAGATGAAAAGCTCAATGAACACGCCTACATTGTCCCGGGTCTGGGTGACGCTGGCGACCGTCTTTTCGGGACAAAGTAACGCTTCTCGCTGGCCTGCCCACCCGTACCGTACATTCCGAAGAACAGCGGAAGAGCTACAAAGGAGCTACGGCAAAACAACGGAAGAGCCGCGGTAGAGCTACGTATATGGGGCAGGCGTCCATATGACTGCGGCCTTTTATATCCGCTCTCAATACCTATCCATGTGAACCTGAGTGCCGCTCAAAAGAGCGGCCCTTTTTCCTGAGACAAACGGAGCAGGCACTGTCCCAGGCGAATGCTGCAGGGAATGGGCAGCAGACAGCTTTCACCTTCTTTGAGGCACAGACCATCGACATAGCTGGCCTCACCACTTTCCAGATCCTCCAGGAAAAATTTGCCGCCACGTCGAAAGAGACGCGCATGACGTGCGGCACACTGCCCTTCTTCAGGACAAAAATCACTGAAAACAGGGTCGCTGCCTAAAATCCACTCCTCTTCCAGAAAAAGCGAGCGCTTGCTCCGTTTCTTCTTTGCCCCCTGAGTGTCAGTCATTTTTGGAATTTCTTCCAGAAAAGTCAGAGGTTCCGACAATGGGTTGAGCGGCAGTAACGGTGGCCAGCGGATATCCGGGTGAGCTGGTCTTATGCTGGTTTTCCGGGCTTGTCCAGGCTTCATATCTGCTGGCGGAAATCTTTCCTGACGGTTGTGCTGTTCCCGCTGCTGAGCATCCTTAAGCAGCCTTTTTAACTCCTCTCGCTTCATGTAAAAGAGGAGACGGGCTGTTGCTGCGAGTTCTGCAGGCAAGTGGTAAAACTTTGCCCAGGATTCCCAGAAATCTTCCGCAGATCCAGGGATCTGCCACAGTTTTGCACGGGCACAGAGCGGAAAAACCGGCAGCAGCAAGGCTCTTCTATAGAGAAAAATATGGGAAAGTCCGAGAACCTGCAGGTTTACGGAGAAAAGCCGACTTTCAGCTATTTCGACGGAGTGCAGCAGTTCCATTGCTCTCTGACAGCCCAGAACAGGGTTGCGCCGTTTTTGATCCGCTGCAGACAGGGCTATTGCTCCCGGCGGAGGTAGAACGAGCAGTCGCCTGTCCTGTCCAGCGGGATAACGCAGGCAAAGCAGGGGAAAGGGTGGAGCTGAGCGCAGCAGGTCAGCCTGCCAGGGGATAAGATCCTGAGGATTCTGAAATTCAAAGATCAAGCTCATATCCGCCGGGAGCTTCCTTTAGCTGCCCAGGCCATCAAGCACGTTGCCGCTGAAAACTTTTTCCATCAGCTCCTTTGCAAAACGCGTGATCTGTTCGCGGAAGAGCATGGCTATGGCCAGAAGGACAGCGGTAATCACGACAATTTCCAGAGTGCCCAGCCCCTCACAGCGCTGCAGTTTACCGAATAAGTCTGAGAAGAAACGGCCCTTTGGAGCTGTCGTAGTTTTGTCCGGGTTTTTATCATCGCTTCTGTTCGAGCTTTTGTCATCGCTTTTTACCTTAGCCTTACACAAGCCCCTCTGACAGAAGTGAAGTTTTTGCCCGGCCATGAGATCAAGACGGGAGGGAGATGAGCAGAGACACTGCGTTCTGGGGGTTTTTTCTGAGCTTTTTTCCATTTCTTTTTCCTCACTTTTCTTTTTATCTTTATTTGGCTTTGAGACATATTTATTTACATTTTTAATTCTGCTGAGCTGAGTTCTTCTGCATGAGCCTTCCATCTTTAACGTAAGATGGATGAGTCAGATATTCAGATTCAGAAGAGTGTGAAGGAGGAGAGGGCAGGAAGCAGGGAAATCGCCATGACGAGCAGGAGGTCCAGACCCATGGGCAGGAGGTAGAGAAGAGTTTTTCGACCTTCGCGTGCGCGTTCAGCACGGCGATAAAGTTCAAGGCTTTCGCCTGCCTGCAACTGAATCGTCTCCAATTGTTCCCGCCCGCCTTCCCTTTCGTAGCGGGAAAAGAGGTGGAGCAGACGCGCAATTTCGTCATCGGCCTGCAGGGCTGCCAGCCGGTCAAGACTTTCTGCAGTACCTCCACCGCCTGAAAGTTGGCGCTCCAGATTTTTGAGGTCGCGCTGGAGCAAGCTGCAGGGATGGTCTTTGCCTGCTTTTCCTGTCTGAATTTTCTGCATATTCGTTTCGGCGAAAGCCAGAAAAGCCAAGTCTAAGGCTCGTTGCAGGCTGAGACCGGAGAGCAGGAGCACGGAAAGAAAATTTAAGAAGAGGGGGTACTCACTGGCAGCCTGTCGCCGCAGTTCAGCATCGGCTTCCAGGACTTTAAGATCCAGGAAGAGATTAGGAAGGAAGAGGCTTATCAGCGACAGACCCCAAAGCCCGGCAGGTAGAAAGAGCAACGCAAGTGCGAGCGAGAGTAAGGCAAGGCATATTTTGGCTTCGCAGTAGCGCAGCCACAGATTTTTATCGTGCCCCAGCAGATGTTCCAGACTGTGTCTGAGGCGCCGTTCGCAGTCACCAGGGTAGAGTCTGCCCAGTCTTGCTGGCAGGGAACTGTCTTTTTTGAGGAGCCAGGCTTTATCTCTCAGTAAGGGCAGCTTTGGCAGCTTATCCCTATGTTTTAGTGGGGAACTCAGATGCAGCACCAAGCTTAAATTGAGCAGAGCGGCCAGATAAAAGATGCCACTTGCGAGGACATTTTGGCTTGTGCCAAAACTATAGAGGCCGCTGGCGCTCATAAAGGAAAGGATAAAAGGCATGGCGCTCATAGCGAAGGCTTCGGCAGAGCTGCTGCTGGCTTCGGCCTTCAATTCCTCTTCCATGCGCAGCAGGCGGTGCAGGCTATCCCTCTGTAAGCGCAGGTACTGAACCGGTTTGCCTCCAAGGGCTTCAAGACGGGGCAAAACGCGACTGAAACTCTGAGCCAGAGGGTGGCAAAAGTAGAGGTCAAAACGGGCAAAAGCCTCAGAAAGCCCGAGCCCACCGGCGAGTGCAGTGGACAGGGCAATCAGCGCCTCACGCATACGGCTCTTTTCCCTGATTTTATCGGAGACAGCCTGTGGCGCTTCCAGCAGACAGCGAATCAAAGGGATACCAGCGCTCATGCGTGCCGATAGGTAGTCCAGAAGTTCAGAAAAATCTCCGGCCTCACGGCTCTCGCGACGCGAACGCAAAAAATGCAGCAGTGAGGGAGTGAGCAGGAGCAGGCCCGGAGGCATGAGCAGGTAAAAGAGTGCGCTTGCTCCGGGGAAACAGGGCAGGCTCACGCCAGCCAATACCGTGGCCATAAAAAGGGCCAGCTTTCTTTCCTCGGAGTTCGGCCGGGAGGATCGTTTTGAACATAAGCTGTGGCCATGAGGGTTTTTCCTTCTTCTTGTGCCCTGCTTCAGCTGGATATAGTGGGACTTGGTTCTTGAGCCCCCCTTCCGCTTAGCCAAATAGATGGGGATTGCGGGGCTCTCCGTCCTGTCAGAAAATCCCGACTGACGACGGGCACTGGCTCGTTTTCGGACAGGCCGTGCCGGTTTTAGCAAAAGGTTTTCAGAAGACATGCTTTGGCTCCTTTCGCTCAGAGAAGACACCTTCACCCGGCTTTCTGCAGCAGAGAAGTTCCCCCGCGGCATTGCGCCTGAAGAGGGTGAGAAGGTGAAAGCAGCCGTCATCACTTTTTTGTGGGCGGACAATAGAGGCCACTCTGCGCAGGCCGCTTTCGGTGCGCTCCAGCTGTACGATGAGATTTAAAGCTGAGGAAAGCAGACGGGTGACGGCTTCCCAGGGCAGATGGACGGACATAAGTAAAAGCAGAGCGAGGCGCTCCAGCATATCTTCCGGAGAATCAGCGTGGCCGGTGGACATAGAGCCGGGATGCCCGCTGTGCATGGCTTCAATCATGCTGTAGGCTTCTTCTCCGCGGACTTCCCCCACGATAATACGGTCGGGACGCAGACGCAGCGCGGCTCGAATCAAATCGATCAGGGAAACTTCTCCGTTACCGTCCGGTCCCGGCGCTCGAGCTTCAAGACGCAGCAGATTGGGAGAATTTTGCAGGTTTAACTCAGCGGTATCTTCTATCGTAAGAATACGTTCGCTGGGAGGAATGGCTCCGGAAAGGGCATTGAGAAAGGTCGTTTTGCCGCTGCCTGTTCCTCCGCTGATGAAGATGTTTTCCTTTTGGCGTACCGCTTTTTCCAGAAAAACCCGTGCTTCCGGACTGAGACTGTGCCGGCGGACCAGTTCATCGAGATTGGGGGTAAAGCCGGTAAAACGCCTCAGGCTGAGTGCGGGTCCATCCGGACTTGCGGGCGGGAGCACCGCCTGCAGGCGCGATCCATCTGGAAAGCGCAGACTGGCGATGGGACGTTCTTCGTTAATCACACGGTTGCCCTGGCCAAAGCAACGGCGAATGACCCTTAAAAGATGATCTTTACTGTCGAAAGCGAGCGGCAGTCGTTCGAGCCGCCCATTTTTTTCGATGAAAATTCTTTCCGGTCCATTGACCATGATTTCGCTGATCTCCGGGTCCTCAACGAGTTCCTGGAGGATGTCAAAGCCACGCATGGTCGCATAGAGATCGAAAGAGAGCTGCGATTTTTCCCGCAGCCCCAGGCGGCTGCCCTCGTAGCGAGCAGCTACATAGCGGGTAATTTCAGCACGCAGGAGCTGCTCCGGGGCTTCGTTCAGACTCGGCTTGAGAGCGAGCAGTTCTTCGATCTGCTGTAAGCGTTCGTTATAGCTGCTCATGATTTTTCTCCCTGGCCGGTGGACTTAATTCGAGAAAGTGTACGTTTTCCGGAAGTTCGGATATGAGGGTGGAGATTTCCCGGCGGGCGTTGGTTGCCGCATAGCCTTTACCGCCTGGCAGGTTGCAGACGAAAATATCGCTCAGTGAAACAAGCTCGCGCAGGCGTGAGAGAGGTTCCTGGGCCATTTCGAGAATGGCAATTGAAGCTTCGGAGCGGCTGCGTATATAGCGCCGCAAGAGCTGCAGGAGCTGTTTTTGCACGCTCAGAGGCGAGAGGCGGAGATCCTCTGCCCGTCCTCCGGGACGCAGGGCGTAGTAGGCTCCCTGCTGAAACTCAAAGCAGGGTCCCAGAGCCTCACAGGGTGGCTGAACCCCTGTCTGCAGCATCAGGAGCAGGGAGGAGAGTTCCGGCCCCCGGCTGAACTGGAGCGGCAGGCTCACTTCGTAGGCCGGGAGAAAAGGAACGTAGTAGACGGGTCGTCCCTGCTGCAGCTGCTGACGCATAAAGTGGAGCAGCCAGGCTTTGCGCAGACGGGCGTCAAAGGCATAGAGAGAAATGAGCGGACGGGAAGAAATCCCACCCGGCGAAGCTTTTTCAAGACAGCTGGAAAGCCGGGTACAAATTTCTTCAATGCGCATTCCCGGCTGCAAATCTGCCTTTTTACTCATACCGGGGCCTTTCCCATTGATGAGGCGGGGGTAGCCCTTCAACTGATCGTTGAGCCTTGCTCCCAGCGGAAAGGTTTCTGAAAGAATCAGCACTTCCGGACTTTTTTGTTTTTTCAAAAGGAGCAGGGCTTCACTTTCGTTCGCTGCAAAGCTGACCTGACAAAGAGGCTGTTTCCGGCTTTCCAGGGCGGCTCCGAGGAGGCGTGCATAGCTGCGGTCCGCATCAAGGATCAGGACGCGATGAAGGCGCTGCTCCCGTGTATAGGTCGGTGGTAAAAAGCCCGCTGGCTCAGGAAACTGAGGCTGCCGTCCGCAGGCGATAAACGGAGAAGATATCATTTTGGGCCTCCTTTCTAAATCTTTGCCGGACAGACGCTGTAAGAAAAGCTGGATGAGGTGAAGGAGCCTTTCCGTACGGCCTTCTGACTTTCTGACTTTTTGCAGCGGGCTTTATCAGCTTAACCAAAGTGAAAAATGCTGAAGCAGGCAGTGCTCGACAAAAGGCGTCAAAAGCTGCCAAAATCAGTCAAAACTTGCCCCTTACGCATCATGGTGATAAATTGAACTTTAACGCTCGAAATTCTTATGCGGAGTTCGTACACGGAATCTTTCAGTGAGCTATTCAAATTCATTAATAATTCTGCCCCTGGGCAGCAAAACGGGGCTTAGCCCCTGATAAAGAAAGGTGGTGCCTTAATGAGCCATAAAAACACTTATCTTTTTACCTCGGAGTCTGTGACAGAGGGACATCCTGATAAAGTCTGCGATGCCATCGCCGATGCAGTTCTGGATGAACTTCTGCGGGATGATCCTCAGTCGCGTGTGGCCTGTGAAGTCTGTGCGACCACGGGGATGATCCTTGTCATGGGAGAGATCAGTACGCAGGCTTACTGCGATATTCCTGCCGTTGCCCGCCGTACCATCAGCGAGATCGGCTACGATCGAAACTCTCTGGGTTTTAATGCCGAAACCTGCGCGGTGTTGACGTCCATTAAAGAGCAGTCTCCGGATATTGCCCTTGGTGTCGACCGGGCCTTTGAATCTAAGGAAGGTCTGGAGCCGGATACGCTGGGCGCCGGTGATCAGGGTATGATGTTCGGTTTTGCCTGCAAAGATACGCCGGAATATATGCCTCTGCCGATTACTCTGGCTCACCGCATCTGCCGTGGTCTGGCCGAGGCCCGCAAGCTGCACCTTGCCAAAACCTTCTGCCCGGATGGTAAAGCGCAGGTCAGTGTCCGTTACGAAGATGGCAAACCGGTCCACATTGACACGGTTGTTGTTTCGACCCAGCACCTTGAGTCTGCAAGCCTTGATGAGGTAAAATGCGAAGTGCATGAACTCGTGCTCAATAAAGTTCTGCCTCAGGATATGGTCGACGCGGATACGCGTTTCCACATTAACCCAACCGGCCGTTTTGTGATCGGTGGGCCTAATGGAGATTCTGGTCTGACCGGACGCAAGATTATTGTGGATACCTATGGCGGCTATGCGCACCACGGCGGTGGTTCCTTCTCCGGCAAGGATCCCACAAAAGTGGACCGCTCGGCGACCTATGCCGCCCGTCATGTGGCGAAAAACATTGTTGCTGCCGGTCTGGCAGATCGCTGTGAAGTCGAAATTGCCTACGCCATCGGTGTGGCCGAACCTGTATCGATTACGTTTAATGGCTATGGCAGCAGCGTGCTTCCCGAGGAGAAAATGGTCGAACTCATTCGCAGCTGCTTTGACCTGCGCCCGGAAGGCATCATTCGCAAATTTAATCTGCGCCGCCCGATCTACAGAGATTTGGCGAGCTACGGCCACTTTGGCCGTCCCGAGCTGGATCTTCCCTGGGAAAAACTCGACGTCGTTGAGGATCTCAGAAAAAAAGCCGGCCTGGCTTGATGAACGTAGTTCTCGACTTTCTGGAGCCAAAAACCTGCCGCTTTTGCGGGGCTTCCCTTTTGCCGCCGCTCTTGCGCAGACTGGCTCCGGATCGTCTTGAAGCCCTCACCCTTGCTGCCCTGCAGTCGGGGAGTTCAGATATATCTCTGCCTGCGCCCTTTATTCGATGTGACGAAGGCGGTGAAGAAAACTTTAGCCTGCGTCTGCGCAGGCAACTTTGTCCCGACTGCCTGCACAGCCTGCCATTCGCCCTGGACGAAAATCTTGCGCCACGCTTTGCCGCGCCGCTTGCGCCAAAGCATTCAGGGGAAACCTGGCCTGGAGGTCTGAATAAGCCCGTACAAAGTGCCGAAACGTTTGCAGACGCGGGCTTTTTTGTCCTCAGGGAGAGGCTGACCATGATCAGTCCAGTCTTTCTTTATGAGGAACCTCTGCGCAGCGTCATTCTGGATTTAAAATTTCACGGTGAACGCAGTAAAGCCCGAATCCTCGGCTTGCTCGCAGCGCGACAGCTACGACGACTGCCCTGGAAAGCCGCTGCTCTTGTACCCCTGCCCCTGGGTCGCAAACGCCTGCGCACGCGTTCGTACAATCAGGCAGAGCTGATTGCCCGTGAGATTTCCCGTGAACTGAAACTTCCCCTCATCACAGATTTACTGCTGCGCGTACGCGATACCTGTCCGCAAACGGAGATGCCGGGGAGGAAGGAGCGTGCGGAAAATGTTCGCGGGGCTTTTGCGCTGCAAGATCAGCGCGCGACAAGCCTGCCAAAGGGTCTGCCTCTGCTGCTTATCGACGATGTTGTGACTACCGGAGCGAGTTTTGATGCCGCTGCTGCCCCCCTGCGTCAGGCCGGCTTTTTGCCGCGTGCCCTGGCCATTGCTCTGGAAGAGCCAAAAAGAGCGAGTTAATCAGATCGCGCTGAGATCGGGCAGAATCCTTTCCCTTTCCTGAGAGGAAGAGCCGAAAAGGGTGAACAAAGCTTCTCAGGAAGACGTGCAGGAAGGGCGGGACGTTGCGAAAGCAGGCATCTCTGGGGTATCATAAGAGTACCTGAAATGTTTGAGCTGCTTCATTTTTGAACCTTCATGACTTAAAAGGGAGTCCGGAGTTGAAGCGGAAGTTGATCAAGCCCCCAGCGGGAAGGTCTAAGGCCGCCGCAGGACACCCACCTGGCGAATATGCTAGGTGTCAGAAAGGAGTGGCCGCGTTTCAGGTTTTTTGACGGAGGAACTCATGAAAGTTTACAACGATCTCACTCGCAGCAAAGAAGAACTGATTCCACAAACTCCGGGAGAATACAAAATCTACGTGTGCGGACCCACCGTGTACGAGCTCTTCCATCTCGGGAACGCCCGTCCCCTGATTGTTTTTGATACCCTGCGCCGCTACCTCGAATACTGTGGCAACCGCGTCAATTATGTTATGAATTTTACCGATATTGACGATAAGGTCATCAAGCGGGCCCATGCTGAAGGGATAGATTTCAAAGAACTGGCAGATCGTATGATCAGGGAATTTTTTATTGACGCGGAAGGACTCAAGGTCCGGCGTGCCACAGTTCACCCGCGGGCAACAGAAACCATTCCTGAAATTATTGAGATGATCCAGACACTTTACGATAAGGGCTATGCCTATGTGCTGGAAGATGGCGTCTATTTCGATGTGCTGAAGTTCAAGGACTATGGCAAACTCTCCCGCCATCCGCTGGATGAGTTGGAAGAAGGAACCCGCGCCCTGCACAATGAGCAAAAACACAGCCCTCTCGACTTTGTGATCTGGAAATTCAAAAAAGAAGGCGAGCCTTCCTGGCCCTCCCCCTGGGGAGAGGGACGACCGGGTTGGCATATTGAGTGCTCGGCCATGAACCACAAATTCCTGGGCGACACCATAGATGTTCACGGCGGTGGTCAGGACCTGATTTTCCCGCATCATGAGAATGAAATCGCCCAATCCGAGGCAGCCAGCGGCAAACCCTTTGTCCGCTACTGGATGCACAACGGTTTCATCAATGTCAATAACGTTAAGATGGCCAAATCGGAAGGCAACTTCTTCCGCGTCCGCGACCTCTCGACGCTTTATCCCTATTCTGTTCTGCGCTTCTTTATGCTGCAGGCTCATTACCGTATGCCCATCAACTTCTCACACGAGCTGCTCGACGGGGCTCAAAATGGCTGGAATCGTGTCATCACCTGCGCAGAAAATCTGCGTTTCCTCATTAAGAAGGGTGAAGCTCCGGCCGAAGATGGAGCCGATGATAAGAAGCTCTCTGCGGCCTGCGCAGAAGCCCGTGAGAAATTTCACGAAGCCATGGACGATGACCTCAACACGGCCGATGCCTTTGCGTCCATCTTTGATCTCGTGCGTACGGCGAACAGTCTCAGCGCGGAAGCCGAACTTTCAGTCCAGGCCCTGCAGCAGGCCCTGGATACGCTCTGTGAACTTTTAGATGTTCTTGGTCTTGACCCTCTCGAAGAAGTGCAGACGAAGATTCCTGAAGAAATTATTCGTCTTTCCCAGGAGCGGATGCAGGCGAAAAAAGAGAAAAAGTTTGATGTGGCGGATCGTCTCCGCGATGAAATAGCGGAAAAGGGCTGGCGTGTGGAAGATACGCCGCAGGGACCCAAGCTCAGCAAAGCATGAGTCAGGAAGCTTCGAACTCAAAACCTGAGAGCCGGGGAGAAACCTGGCTGCCTGAAGCACCCGGGCTAAGCCACGCGGAAATTTTGGAACTGCCGATTTCCACTCTGGCTTACCTGGGCGATGCCGTTTACGAACTTTATGTGCGGCGGCATTTACTCCTTTCCGGGCACGTCAACGTCCCCAGCCATCACCTGTATCTGGCATCGCTCTCCTACGTTTCGGCAGAGGCTCAGGCCAAAGTCCTGCGCCTCCTGGAACCCTCTCTCACGACAGCCGAAGCCGAGCTTTGCCGTCGCGCCCGAAACCACGTCCCGCTCAGTCGTCCGCGTCATGCCGACCCCATGGAGTATCGTCTGGCCACGGCTTTGGAAGCGTTGCTGGGTGAACTTTACTGCGCGGGGCAGACGGCGCGTCTGGATGAACTGATGAAGCAGATTTTAGGACTGATAGAATCAGCCCCAAAGGCACTTCATTCTGCCCCAGGAGGGGAGACATGATCTATGAGTTTTAACCATAATGATAAAAAAAGCCCGGAGAGCACAGCTTCGGAACTGCTCTGCGGCAGAAACCCCGTGAGTGAAGCCCTTGCTGCCGGTACCGCCATCAACAAGGCCTGGATTCTCAAAGCCACAGCCGAAAGTGGTCGTGACCGCCGCCTCCAGGATCTGGAAAAAAAGCTGCGCGAGGCCGGGGTTCCGGTACTCACGGTGGATCGTCGTACGCTCGATAAGATGGCCGGAGAGGCCCGACATCAGGGTATCATTGCCCAGATTGCCGCGCGCGAATATGTCAACTCATGGGAGCTTATCGATGCCTGGCTGGAGGCTGGCAAAGATCCCTTTGTTCTGATTCTTGACGGTCTGCAGGATGGCCGGAATCTGGGTGCTGCTCTGCGTATAGCCGAGTGCTGCGGCGTTGATCTGGTGGTTTTGCCGGAGCGCCGCTCGGTTTCCCTTGATGCCTATGTGGCCCGCGCTGCAGCGGGTGCTCTGGAATACGTTCCCGTGTCCCGGGAAGTGAACCTCAGCCGCTTTGTGATGGAGCTTAAGAAGAAAGGCTTCTGGATTTTTGGAACTGCGGCAGAAGCGGAAAATGATTTCAAGGCCTGTGATTATCGCGGTAAAACCGCTCTGATTATTGGCAGTGAAGGTGAGGGCATTGCGGAAAAACTCAGAACCCACTGCGATTTGCTCCTGCGCATACCCATGTGGGGAAAACTGAACTCCCTTAATGCTTCGGTGGCCTGCGGCATCGTCTGTTTTGAAGCGGCCCGTCAGCGCCACGAAGCGTCCCCTGCAGAGTCGTGAGTGCGGAGAACGACAGCCTTGATCTGAAACACGCTGCCGAAGGAGATGAGGCGGCTGTGGAGGCTCTGCTCATTCGCTATAAGCCTCTGGTTTTGTCCCGTGCCTCGCGCTTTTACCTCAAAGGGGGAGATTCAGATGATCTCATTCAGGAGGGTATGATCGCCCTTTTTCATGCGATCAGCAGCTGCCCCCCTGAGCGTCGGGATTCCTTTTCTGCCTATGCTTTCACAGCGGTAGATAATCGTCTCAAAGATGCCATCCGCCGCGCCAACAGCGGCAAGGCGCGTGTACTCAATGACTCGCTCTCGCTGGAAGCTCCGGCTCAGGGTCTTGAGGCTGCGGCAGCTTATGCCGAGCCGTCTCTGGGTGATACAATACATACAGGCGGGGAGGACAGCCCTGAGGATGAAGTTCTTCGAGGAGAAGCCCTGGATGAACTTCTCACCCGTATAAAGGGCCAGCTGAGTCCTTTGGAAAGCCGGGCTTTACTGCTCTTTGCTGCAGGTGAAAGCTATCAGCAGATTGCTGAGCAGCTCCAGGTCAGTCGCAAAAGTGTCGATGGCGCTCTGCGCCGTGCCCGTAAAAAGCTCAAGAATTAAGCCGCAACATCTCGGAGGTTTTTCGCATGCTGCCTCAACGGCATAGAAAAAAGTCAGCGATCATCCTTTGTCTGCTCCTGCTGCTCAGCATGGCGTTTGGCTTAAGTTCCTGTGCGGAACTGCGGAGCATGGAGGCGGATGTAGACCGTGAAGCTTTCCTTAACGGCCTGCTGCGCGAGCAGGTGCCACTCTCTCTAGGCGAAAACGGCGAAGTGACGCCAGTCACGCTGGCTCAGGCCCTGGTTTTTGCCGTCAATGATAATGAGCTTGTTTCGGCGGTGATAGAAAGTTTGCCCTCTGCCTGCCTCAGGGGTATCGATGAGAGTCTGCTGCGCAGTTATGTGCAGGCCCTCGCACCCGAAGAGGGGAAAAAAGTGCAGAACTTTGAAGCCCTCAGTGAGGATGAGCAGAACAAATGTCGTGAGCTTATTGTGAACAGCTGTCCTGAACTCACGGAGAAGGCCCTGCGTTCGATTTTTTTTCGCCTGAACTATGCAGATCAGGAAGACAGCCGCTACAGTGGCAGGGAAGGCATTAAAAATATTCTGGCGATCCAGCAGAATGAACAGGGCGAAAGCCTGATCGACAAAGAATGGGTCGAAGCGGTGGTCAGCCTTCACGATTTTGCGGAACTTTACTTTTCAGCGATTGCTGACGGCAAAAAATCGAGCGATCATGCCGGGTCCCTGGCTTACCTGATCAGTCAGGGAGAAATGCCCTTCCGCAGTGTTATCCCCAGAAACTTTGCCCGGGAAAAAGCCGACCAGACCATAGATTATTACCGGCGGGTGGTGAATACGGATCCAACGCTCAGTCACTGTCTCTATGTTCTCCCCGGACAGGCTTCTTTTCTCCAGGATTATCAATATGGCGAGCGCCTCTCCGCCGTGCGGGAAGTGATTTTCAAAGAGAAGCAGGGAAAGCTTTACGTTCATGAGGCCATTCCTGTCCATTTCAACGCCGATGAAGCCAAAATTCTTGTCATGGGGGAAGACCTTTTCTCGGGACTTGGCCGCGGTATCTTCCGGGCGACCATCAGCGAGAGTGATATCCACCCGCTCGCCGGTCCTGTGCTTTCTATAGAAGAATTAGAAAAAAGTCATAAATCGCTTTGGCGAGTTCATTACTACGGTCTCACGATGGATATCCGCGGCAGTGCAGATCCCGAAAGCGGGAGTTTTCGTGGCAGTCCGGAAAGGATTGAATTCAGCAGCCGCATTTTCAGCTTTGGCCAGGGGACGCACGTCGGTCTCCAGGAGGGTGAGCTCTATGGCCAATATCCCTTCCTCGCAGACGATCAATATATTATTGAATTTGGCGGCACGATTCTTGGCCGTTTCAAGTTAGACTATCTGCTCGATCATTCCGAAATTTCCGGCATCAGCTTAGAGCGTTTAGAACCGGAGGCCTGAATGCTGATCCTTGCCAGCCATTCTCCCAGGAGAAAAGAACTTCTAAGTATGCTCGGCCTGACTTTTACAGCCGAAGATTCTGCTGTGGATGAAGTCGCACTGCGCCGCTCCCTGCCGGCAGATGTCAGCCCGGAGGAGCTGGTGGAAGCCCTCGCCCTTGCGAAAGCTCGTGCTGTGGCCTCCCGTCATCCTGGAGACGAAATTCTGGCAGCGGATACGCTGGTTGTTCTGGCAGGCCGGATCTACGGCAAGCCCAAGGACAAGGCTGAGGCCGCCCGTTTTTTACATGAACTGGCCGGACATACGCATACCGTTGTGAGCGGCGTCGCGGTTCTCCGGGGAAAACAGGAAAAAGTCTTTCATGTGAAAAGTCAGGTCGAGTTTTATCCTCTGGATGCCACGATGGAAACGCTCATCTCAGATTATGCCGAAGGGGGGAGCTCGCTCGATAAAGCCGGAGCTTATGGCATTCAGGATGCAGGGGCCTTGCTGATCCGAGGCATTCAGGGTGATTTTTACAATGTCATGGGCCTGCCTCTTGCTGAAGTCTGGCGAGTTCTTCAAGCTTTTGGCTAAACCTCTTGCAAATTATTCCTTTCCGGTGTAAGGTGCCTTCGGTGTTAGATATAACTAATCATGAGAAATCGAGGTGAAATCTGTGATCCCCCTGGCGATGGTTAAGGCTGGTGAAAAAGTACGCATGATGAAGCTGGGTGGCCCTGAGGCTGCGCGTCGACATCTGGCTGATCTTGGCTTTATTCCGGGGGCGCTGATTCAGGTCGTTTCTCAACGGGATGGGGATGTGATTATCAAGCTGGGTGATACCCGCCTGGCTTTAACTAAACCCATGGCGGCGAGAATCCTTGTGGAGTGAGCCGAAGTAAGACCCGATGTTTACCCTTTGAGGAGAAAGGAAGAACGCATGAAATTACGAGAGTGTAAGCCCGGTATGACCGTGAAGGTGCAGAGTATTTCAGGTCAGGGCGCTGTTAAACGGCGAATCATGGACATGGGCATCACCCGTGGCACGGAGATTTATGTCCGCAAGCTGGCTCCTCTGGGAGATCCTGTTGAAGTGACAGTGCGTGGCTTTAATCTGTCCCTGCGCAAAGCTGATGCGGATATTCTTGAAGTAGAACCCGTCTAAGCTGGGACTTTTATTTTGCCGCAGGGTTAGTCAATACTAATTAAATGCTTGCAGCGGCTGAATGTGTCAGCATTTCATATTTTATCGAGGAGGGGACATTTATGGAAGAATTGCACATTGCTTTAGCCGGAAACCCAAACTCCGGCAAAACGACATTGTTTAACGATCTGAGCGGATCCAATCAATATGTCGGCAACTGGCCGGGGGTCACGGTCGAAAAAAAAGAAGGCCGGCTTAAAGGCAAAAAAGAGGTTATCATTCAGGATTTACCGGGAATTTATTCTCTTTCCCCTTATTCGCCTGAGGAAATCGTTTCAAGAAACTACCTGATTGAAGAAAAACCAGATGCCATCATCAACATCGTCGATGGCACGAATATCGAACGCAACCTCTATCTGACAACCCAGCTCCTGGAAACCGGCATTCCCACGGTCATTGCCATCAACATGATGGATGTGGTCAGGAAGAATGGCGATAAAATTGACTTTGCCATGCTTGAAAAAGAGCTGGGCTGCAAAGTCATTCCCATGAGTGCGCTTAAAGGAGATTCGACCTTTGCGGTTGCCGATGCCGCCATTGCAGCCGCGCAGAGTGTTAAAAAGACAGAAGAACCTCATGTGTTCGGCGGCGCGGTCGAACATGCTCTCGCCCATATTGAAGAAACCATCGAAGATAAGGTCGACAGGAAAAACCTGCGCTGGTTTGCTGTAAAAGTTTTTGAACGCGACGAAAAAGTGATGGAGGAGCTGAATCTTCCGGAAGAAATCAGGGCGCATCTGGAAGAACACATCCGTGACTGCGAAAAGGAAATGGACGACGACGCCGAATCCATCATTACCAACCAGCGCTACACCTACATTCAGGAACTTGTCGCTCGGGCCATCGCCAAAAATCGCGCCAAAAAGGGCCTCAGCACATCGGAGAAAATCGACAGTGTTCTGACTAACCGTCTCCTGGCCCTGCCGATTTTTGCCGGGATCATGTTTCTGGTCTACTGGATTGCTGTTTCCACCATCGGCGGCTGGGTCACGGACTGGACAAATGACACCCTCTTCGGGGAGTGGATACAGCCCTGGGCTGAAACGATGTTGCAAAATGCCGGAGCATCGGACTGGTCGATCTCTCTGGTCGTCGACGGTATTATTGGCGGCCTTGCCGCGCCTCTGGGCTTTGTGCCTCAGATGGCGATCGTCTTCCTGCTTTTAGGCTTTCTTGAAGACTGTGGCTACATGGCCCGCGTCGCCTTTATCATGGACCGTATTTTCCGCCGTTTTGGCCTTTCCGGAAAATCCTTTATTCCCTTCCTCATCAGCTCCGGCTGCGGCGTACCGGCGATCCTCTCCACTCGCACCATCGAATCGGAAAAAGACCGCCGCATGACCATGATTACCACCACCATGATTCCCTGCGGCGCCAAGCTCCCGGTTATTGCGCTGATTGCTTCCTTTATTACCGGAGCCTGGTGGGTCGCTCCGCTCATGTACTTCATGGCCATCACCCTTGTCGTCATTTCCTGCATTATCCTGAAAAAAACGAAAGCCTTCTCCGGTGAGCCAGTGCCCTTTGTCATGGAGCTGCCCGCCTATCACTGGCCGACCCTGAAGGGCCTTTTCCTGCACATGTGGGAGCGGGTATGGGCCTTTATCAAGAAAGCAGGAACTATCCTTTTCGTCTGCTGCGCCGTGATGTGGTTCCTCGCTTCTTTTGGCTTCAGTGACGGCAGTTTCGGCCTCGTCGACGAAACAGAAGCCTCTTTGCTGGCACAAATTGGTAAAGCTCTGCTCTTTATCTTCGCGCCTCTGGGCTTTACCTGGCAGACGGTGGCCTCGACGCTCTCCGGCTTTGTGGCAAAGGAGGGCCTCGTGAGCACCATGGGTGTGCTGGCCGGTCTGGCGGAGGCTGATGAATATGCGCCAAACGAAGTCGCCGCCTTCTCGGCTTTCTTCGCCAGTAACATCGCCGCCCTCTCCTATCTTGTCTTCAACCTCTTTGACAGCCCCTGCCTGGCGGCCATCTCCACCATGGCCAAAGAGATGGGTTCACGCCGACATTTCTGGTATGCCCTGCTCTTTCAGAACGTGACAGCCTATGCCGTCACCCTTATGATTTACCAACTGGGTGGACTTGCTGCAGGAGAAGTACCCTTCAGCGGCTATACCATCGCAGCTCTGGCGGTTCTGGGACTTCTGCTCTTCCTGCTCTTCCGTCCGGATCCTTACGCTGACGGGAAGCACGAGCTTGCCTAACACGAACTTACAGATGAAATAAGACTGGAGAAAAAAGATGCCTCTTGATTGGATTATAGTTGCTGTTGTTGTCCTGCTCGTGGCTCTTGTCCTGCGCAGCCGGTTGAAAGCGAGAAAAGCCGGGGTGAGCTCCTGCGGCTGCCATTGCGATGGCTGTCCCTGTCACGCCATGGAGCAAAAGGAAAGACAGAAGCTCTGCAAAAAACAATCTTGACAGCGGGCCTTACGCTTGATAACATATCTATTGCTTTGCGAGAGCAAGCGTTTTGCGCCCATAGCTCAACTGGATAGAGTGTCTGACTACGGATCAGAAGGTTGTGGATTCGATCTCTACTGGGCGCGCCAGCTTGAAAGCCCCGAAATCAAACGGTTTCGGGGCTTTTGCATTGCAAAGAAATAGTTCCTGTGATAAAATTTTTTAGATTATGATTTATATTCTTATTAGCCGCAGGAGGTAATTATGGCTTCGAAAATAGAGAACCTGGAAAAGAACATGCAGAAACTGACGATTGAAGTGTCTCCCGAGCGCTTCAAAGAGGCGATGCAACGCGCCTTTAACAAAAATAAAAGCCGCTTCAGCGTGCCCGGTTTCCGCAAGGGGAAAGCGCCCTACGCCATCGTCAGTCATTACTATGGAGAGGGCGTTCTCTATGATGATGCCATCGAAGAACTTCTCGATCCGGCCTACAAAGAGGGGCTTAAAGAGCATGATGTGGATCCGTTCTCTGCACCCCGTGTCAGCATCGACGAGGTTGGTAGTGAAAAGGGTCTGACTTTCAGCTGTGAATACGCGCTGAAGCCGGAGGTTAAGCTGGGCGAGTATAAAGGTCTCAAGGCTTATCGTGAAAAAGTTGAAGTGAGCGACGAGCAGATCGATCAGAAGATCGAAAGCGCCCGTCTGCGCGCCTCGAGGCTGGTGCCGGTCAATGATCGTCCGGTGCAAAAAGACGATCTTGTGACCCTCGATTATTCCGGCAAAGTCGACGGCAAAAAATTTGAGGGCGGCAGCGCTGAGAATTACGAGCTTAAAATTGGCTCACAGACCTTTATCCCCGGTTTTGAAGATCAGCTTATCGGCCATAAGGTTGATGAGAGCTTTGATATTCACGTGACTTTCCCCGAGGAATATCACGCCAAAGATCTGGCCGGTCAAGAGGCTGTATTCTCGGTGACCCTTCATGAAATCAAGGAGCGCGAACTGCCTGAGGTCAATGATGAGTTTATCAAAGATATCTCCGAAGATTGCGACACGGTAGCGGAATATCGCGAGCATCTGCGCAAAGAGGAGGAAGAGCACCGCAACGAACACGCCGATCAGGACTTTGAGCAGCGGGCCGTTATGGCGGCAGTGAAGAATGCCGAGATCGACGTTCCGGCAGCGGCCATTGAAGATGAAGCCGGCCGTATGCTTGATGAACAGCGTCGCCAGCTTGCTTATCAGGGGCTGAAACTCGAAGATTATCTGCGCTATATGAATATGAATGAGCAGATTTTCAAAGCTCAGCTGCTGAAGCCGGCGGAAGAGCGCCTGCGCCATGAGCTTGTCCTGCAGGCGGTTGCTGCAGCCGAAAAGATCAGTGTGAGCGATGAGGAGCTTGAGAATCGCTTCAAGGAGATGGCTGAACTCTACAAAGAGGACGTCGATAAGATCAAAGAGAGTTTTGGAGATGAAGGCATCAAGGCTCTGAAGGAACAGATGCTGCTTGAAGCCGCTTCAAAATTTATCCGCGAACAGTCTGTGGCGACGGATGAAAAGCCCAAAGAAGAGAATGAAGAAGCTGAGGCTGAAACAGGCGCTGAAGCTTCTGAATCGAAAGAAGCTGCAGAAAAGGGCGAAGCCAAAGCTGAAGAAGAGAAATAATCCCTGTTTTAAGGGATTTTGAGTTAAGAGGGGAAAGGTGTCAGCAAGCCGTGCCGGTTTAAGGCAATACGGCGGCGTGTCGGCAGCTTTCCCTCTTCTATAAGACGGGAAAACTGTGGAGAATAAAAACGAGAATGACGGCCTGCCCAAAGGCCGAAAAACAGGAAGGAAGATAAAAAATAATCATGATAAATTCCAATAAAGCTAACGATCTTTTCAGGCCAGAGGGCTTCCCCATGCGGAGCAGCCTTGTTCCCATGGTCATCGAACAGACGGGCCGCGGTGAACGTTCTTACGATATTTTCTCCCGGCTGCTTAAAGAGCGGATCATCATCATGAGTGATGAAGTGAATCATGTGAGTGCGAGTCTCGTGATGGCTCAGCTTCTTTTCCTTGAAGCTGAGGATCCTGAAAAAGACATTCAGCTCTATATCAATAGCCCGGGCGGTGAAATCACCTCGGGGTTTATGATTTTTGACACGATTCAATACATCAGGCCGGACGTTCAGACCATTTGTATGGGGATGGCGGCCAGCATGGGCGCCTTCCTGCTTGCGGCAGGTACCAAAGGCAAGCGTTTTGCTCTGCCCAACGCCGAGATTATGATTCATCAGCCTCTGGGCGGCATTCAGGGACAGGCTTCAGACATCAGCATCGAAGCCGAGCACATTCTGCAAATCAAAACTAAGCTGAACAGGATCCTGGCTGAACGTACCGGGCAGCCGCTTGAGGTCATCGAACGCGACACAGACCGCAATCACTGGATGACGGCAGAAGAAGCCAAAGCCTATGGTCTGATTGACGAAATTATGGAGAAACGGAGCTAAACTATGCCTGACGATCGCTTTCACGAAGGCGGACCCAATGTTCCTCAACTTTGCTGCTCTTTCTGCGGCAAGAGTGAAGATCAGGTTGAACGGCTGATTGCCGGACCCGGTGTTTTTATCTGCAACGAGTGCGTCGACCTTTGTCAGGAAATTCTGGAGAATCAGCTGGGGGACAGCCATGAGGCCGAGATCTCCAGCGAGAGCGCTGAGATTAAGCTGCTGCCGCCGGCCGAAATAAAAGCGGCGCTTGACGAATATGTCATTGGTCAGGAAGAAGCCAAGAAGATTCTCTCTGTGGCGGTTTACAATCACTACAAGCGGGTGAGTTTGGGCGACAGCAAGGCCGATGACGGTGTGGAGCTGCAAAAGAGCAATATTCTTCTGCTGGGGCCTACCGGGAGCGGTAAAACGCTGCTTGCCCAGACGCTGGCGAGGATTCTGGATGTCCCCTTTGCCATCGCCGACGCTACGGCACTGACTGAGGCCGGCTATGTTGGTGAGGATGTGGAAAATATCCTTCTGCGCCTCATCCAGAATGCGGACTTCAACATTGCGCGAGCCGAAAAAGGCATCATCTACATCGACGAAATCGACAAGATTTCCCGCCGCTCAGACAATCCTTCCATTACCCGCGATGTGAGCGGGGAGGGCGTGCAGCAGGCGCTCCTGAAAATACTGGAAGCAACGGTGGCAAATGTGCCTCCTCAGGGCGGCCGCAAGCACCCCCATCAGGATTTTATTCAGATTGATACGACGAACATTCTCTTTATCTGCGGCGGGGCTTTTGATGGGCTCGACAAGATCATCCGCCAGCGCGTCGCCTCCAAGACGATGGGTTTCGGGGCTAAACTCCAGAGCAAAGAAGAGCTTTCAGAGAGCAAGCTGCTGGCTCAGGTTCTTCCCGAAGATCTCCTGAAATTCGGCCTGATTCCTGAATTTATTGGTCGTGTACCCGTGGTCACCTCACTTGAGGGTCTGGACAAAGATGCTCTGATTCGGATCCTGACCGAGCCGCGCAATGCCCTGGCCAAACAGTACCGCAAAATGCTGGCCTACGATGGAGTAGAACTGGAATTTGAAGAAGAAGCTTTTGCCCAAATTGCCGATGAGGCCATAAAGCTCAAAACAGGCGCCCGTGGTCTGCGCAGCATCCTGGAGAAGCTGATGCTGGATCTGATGTATATGCTGCCCTCGCATCCGGAAATTGGCAAAGTCAAAATATCGGCCGCAGCCGTTGAAGGAAAGGGTGAGCCCGAACTCATTCAGCGCAGTGAAATGGTGGATGAAGTACAGATTCTTCCCGAAAACGCAGGTCGCGGCGGGAAAAAGAAAGCCAGCGGCGCTAGAGCGCGAAAAGCGGAGGTGAAGTCATGAGCAAGTCGCATGAAAAGACGACAGCTCTCCTGATTATCGACTGTCAGCATGATTTTGTGGATGGTAGCCTTGCCTGCGAACATGCCGATGAGGCTATTTCCGCCCTCATCTCAGAGATCAACAAACATCCGGGGCTGTGGGTCTGCTATTCAGCGGACGATCACAGCCCGGAAAATGGCAGCTTTCTTGAAAATGGCGGTACCTGGCCGGTTCACTGTGTGCGGGGGACCCGCGGAGCCGCGATTGTTGAACCCTTTAGCCGGGAGATCAGGGAAGAAGCTCAGAAACCCGGTAAAGCCAACCTTTTCTATAAGGGACGCGATAATCAGATCGAAGAATACTCGGCCTTTGCAGCGCGCCGGGAAAGCGGAGAAAGCCTGCATGAGCAGCTGCCGGAAGACGTTCAGGTTTCTGGCATTGCCAGCGAGTTTTGTGTGCGTGAAACTTGTCTTGACCTGAAAAAGGCGGGCTTTAATGTCCAACTTTTTGTCCCCGGCCTCGCCTGGGTCAATCACGAAGAGCACCTGAAAAATCTCGAGGATTTGCAGAGCCAGGGGATTGTCCTGACGGACAGTCTGAGCGAATAAAGAAAGAGTCACGATGGAAGAAGAAAAAAAGCCCTACAGCGAAAAGAATCAGCGACAGGAACGCCCTGGACGCTCTCAGGGGGAGCAGAAGAGCGAGCCAAAAGGAAAACGCGAAGGACGGCGCAATAACCGTGATTTTGGTCGCCCGGAAGGAGAACGCGGGGAGCGTGCTCCTGGCCGCGAACGTCGTCCCCGTGGAGAGCGCAATCGCCGCAAAACGTATGACCGGGCGAACAAAGGTGAGCGCCGTGCCGACGCTTCTTCAGCTGAGCATGAGACGAAGGAACGTGAGCGTCGGGGAAGCCCTAAAGGGCCTCGCCGACAAAACAAACGCAGTGTTAAAGAACGTGGTGAACGCTGGGAAGATGGACGCCGCAATCAGCGTTTCCAGGATGAACGGACGGAGGATGAGCGCCAGCGTCGTCCACGCCGCGAAGAGAACAGTGAAGAACAGAAAAGCGCAGGCCGCAGTTCAGAGGATACCGAGCTGCGTCGCCTGAGTGAGGCTGAGACCGGAAGCTTTGAGCTAAAGGCTGTTCATCATGAGGAAATTCAGCTCACGGAACTTGGACGCCGCAAAAAACAGGAGGAACGCTTACCTGTACCTCGGGCTGAAAGAAAGCGAAAATCCTGGGATAAGCTCGATACTGATGAGATGAAAGCAGAGAATGATCGCCTGGACGAAGAGATTCAGGCGGAAATTGAGGCTCTGAGTCAAATTACGCTCTGAGGCCGCGACCCGAGGGAAAGGGTGAATTACAGATGAACCATGAGGACTTCTCAACTGTCTCGACGCCGCTTTTTTCGGCTCTGCAGAAAGAAGCTGACTCTGGTCGCACGAGTTTCCATATGCCCGGAAACAGGGGAGGGAAAGCATTTCCCTCCCCTTTTTCGAGCGGTTTTGCCGGTCTGGAAAGCACCGAGCTGGAGATTAACGATGATCTAAATGAGCCGACAGGACCGGCGCTTCTGGCCGAGGAAAAGGCAGCGGCCTTCTTTGGGGCAGGAAAAAGCCTGTTTTTTACTTCGGGATCTACTGTAGCGATCTATGCCATGCTGGCCACGGCTCTGCCGCCTGGTTCCCGCGTGGCGGCAAGCGCAACCCTGCACCGCGCCTTTGCTCAGGCCGCGGCGCTCCTGGATCTGGAAATGGTCTTTCTCCCGATGACAGTTCCGAAGAGAGGCGCAGATGGCGGGGGAGATAGCCCCTCTCTTCTTCGCAGCCCTTTGCCTGTGATCGACACGCCGCGCGCCCTGAAGCTGCTGGAAAAAACAGAAGGGCTGCGCGCCCTTATCTTTTCCGCGCCGGATTATTACGGGCACGTAGATCTGCCCCAGGAGCTTCTGGAGGCGGCTCACGCGCGGGGACTACCTGTGCTTTGCGATGAGGCCCATGGAGCGGCCTTTGCCGCTGCTGTGGAAATTTTTCCGAAAACCGCTCTGGCCCGCGGCGTTGACCTCTGTGTACAGAGTGCGCATAAGACGCTGCCTGCCCTCGCCCCAGCCTCGCTGCTCCACCTCTCGCACAGCTATCTCAGGCGCTGTCCTGAGGCGGCCCGCCGTGCTGTGGCGGCTCGCAAGCTCTTTCAGACCTCAAGTCCTTCTTTTCCCATCGGAGCCTCGCTGGATTTTGCCCGGGCCTATTTGGAAAGCGCTGAATGTCGAGAGAAAATTCAGCTTCTTCTGGACCATATTACCTTTCTCAGGCAAGAACTGCCGCCTGCTTTTCAAGTCCTTCCTGCTGGTCCGGAAGATGATCCACTGCGCCTCGTGATCTCCTACAGAAGCTCAGGCTTTAGCCTCAGAGAACTGAGCTCGGGGCTGTCCAGTTTGGGTATTGACATCGAAATGGCGGATTTTTCCCGTCTTGTGCTCATTCCCTCTCTGGATCAGCCACGGGAAGATTTCATGCGTCTGAGCGCTGCTCTGCGCAAGCTGAGCCTGGAGCATAAGGGGGTTGGAAGGGCGGAGAAACCTGGGGTTGCGTGCCGGGAAGAAGGTAGCGCTGCTCGGGCTGAAGAGGATCTGCAGCGTTGGCTCTGCCGTCCACGTGCGTTCCTTAAACCCAGAGCAGCCACATTTCGAGGCCTTTTTTCCAAAGTGGACTGGCCCGGAGTTTTGTCGGAACAAGGGGAGGGAGACGAAAGTTTGCGCGTGACCTCTGTGATTGCTCCCTATCCCCCCGGTATCCCCCTCTGGCTTCCGGGAGAGCAGATCACGCAGCGGGAGCTGCTGAGACTTCTGGATTTACAGGCTGAAGGGTTGCACATTCCGCCCTTTACGCTCGAAAAGCTGAGCGAGTGAGGAAAATGTTATAATAGTAACCTGAAAGGCCGGACGCGGGAAAGCGTCGAAGCGAGGAGGGAATAAAGCTGAAACGTGCATTTTTTATCAGCTTTGAAGGGATCGACGGCTGTGGCAAATCGACACAGATCGAAGCCCTTAAACCCTGGCTCAGTGCAGAGGGTCTGGATCCTCTTTTCCCGAGAGAACCGGGGGGCACGGAGATTGGTGAGGAAATTCGCCGCCTGCTTCTGGATAAGAAAAAGCTGGGCATGACGGCAGAGACAGAGCTTTTGCTTTTTCTTGCCGCACGTGCGCAGATTTGCCGGGAGCTGATTGCACCGGCTCTGGCTGCCGGACGCCCTGTGATCTGCGACCGTTTTCTCGATTCTTCTCTGGCTTATCAGGGTTATGGTCGGGGTCTGGGCGCTGAGGCCGTTGAGCAGCTGAATTGTTTTGCTGCCGCGGAGATCAGGCCTGATCGCACCTACCTTTTGGATCTTCCTGTGAAGCTTGCCCAGGAGCGGCTGAACAGCCGTCAGATGGAGAAAAATCGCCTTGATCTGGAGAGCCTGGAATTTATGGAAAAAACCCGACAGGGCTTTCTCAACCTTGCCGACAGAGAAAGGCAGCGTATCGTCCTTCTCGATGCCCGCCGCAGCCCGGAGGAGATCCAGGCACAGATTCGTGAAGACTTAAGGAGGTTTCTCAAATGAAGCTTATCTTTGCTATTGTCAGTGATGAAGACAGCCCGCGTCTGGTCAGTGAGCTGAATAAAAAAGGCTACCGTGTGACGAGACTCAACTCGAGCGGCGGTTTCCTTCGCTCGGGGAACACGACCCTGATGACGGTCACGGACGACGAAAAACTCGAAGACGTGATCGCCGTGATTAAGAAATTCTCCAGCAGCCGCAAGACGGCCATCAACGCGAACATGATCCCTTCGGGTATGGGGGCTTCGTATATCCCTTATCCCGTGGAGGTCATGATCGGTGGCGCGACTTTATTTGTCGTCAATGTCGAACGCTTTGAACAGCTCTGAGTCACTGATCGGACAGGCGGAAGTCCTTAACCGGCTTGAACAGATTCTGTGCGAAGGAAGAGCACAGAGCATCCTTTTTCTGGGGCCGCGCGGCAGCGGACGGCACAGTTTGGCCAGAGCAGCGGCCAAAGCTCTGCTCTGTGAAGAGCCGCGCTCCGGTCTGAGAGCCTGTGACCACTGTCCTTCCTGCCGCTATTTTGAGGCGCAGGCACACCCGGATTTTAAAGAGATCGACCAGGGCGAGGACAAGGTGATTAAAGTGGAGCGGCTGAGGCGTGAAGTGCTTGCGGATCTGCCCATGAAAGCGCAGATCTCCCGCCTCAAAGTGACGCTCATCGACGGAGATGCGCTCAACGAACAGGGTCAGAATGCACTCCTGAAATCCCTGGAGGAGCCCCCTGCCGGAACCATTTTTTTCCTTACAGGCGAACGCAGCGATGTCTTTCTGCCCACGATTCTTTCGCGTTCGATCCTTCTTTCGCCGCGCTTGCTCGCTCCGGAGGAAATCCGGGAGCTTCTGCGCTCGCGAGGTTTTGAGGAAGAAGCGGAGATTGCGCTGAATTTTAGTGCGGGGATTCCCGGGCGCGCGCTGGAACTTGCCGGGGATGAGCATGTCGCTGCCCTGCGTGAGCAGGCCGTAACGGTGCTGACCTCATGTCCGGGACTCAACCCTCTGCAGAGCATGGAAAAGATTCAGCCGCTCCTCAGCGAGAGTAAGGAGCACTGGCTGCTTTTTCTGGATTTCCTGCAAAGTGCTCTGCGCGATCTCGCGCTGCTCCTGGCTGAATCCGCCACAAAGGCGTCGTATCGCCTCATGAACGAAGACAAGCGCGGTGAACTCCGGGCTTTTTTACAGAAAATGCCGCAGGATAGCCCGGCCAGGCGTCTGGATGCGGCCATGCAGGGACTTATCAGCCTGCGCAAAGCAGAGGCGGCTCACGTCAACTTTGAGCTGTCATCCTGGCAGCTGCAGCTTCTGCTATCAGAATGTTTTGATGCGAAAGGAGAAAAATATGATAAAAGTCATCGGAGTGCGACTCCACGAGCGGGGGAAAGCCTGGTATTTTGACCTCGACGGGCTGGACCTCCGCAATGGAGATCCGGTGGTCGTTAAGACAGAGCAGGGCAGCGAATTTGGCGTTTGTGCCATTGAACCTACGCTCATACCGGATGATCGCCCGGAGCTGATCCGCGGAACCATTCTTCGTCTTGCCGATGAACAGGATGAAGAACACTATGAAGAGAATCTGCGGCTTGAAACGGAAGCGACACGGATCTGTCAGGAGCGTATTCTGGCGCATAAACTGCCCATGCATCTGGTTGAGGCGCAGTATCTCTTCGATAATCGCAATATCATTTTTTATTTTACTGCGGACGGGCGCGTGGACTTTCGCGAGCTGGTGAAAGATCTTGCCTCCATTTTTCATACCCGCATCGAACTGCGTCAGATCGGCGTGAGGGATGAAGCCCGCATGATGGGCGGTCTGGGCATTTGTGGCCGTGAGCTCTGCTGCTGTTCCTTCCTCAACAATTTTCAGCCTGTATCCATCAAAATGGCGAAAGAGCAGAATCTCTCAATGAATCCCGGAAAAATTTCCGGGACCTGCGGACGCCTGCTCTGCTGCCTGAACTTTGAACAAGCTGCCTATGAGGATGCGAACCGGCGTCTCCCTTCGCGTGGGGATCATGTGCAAACAGCCAAGGGTGAAGGGGTGATTGAAGGGGTCAACTTGCTCAAAGAAACTGTGCTCATCCGTCTGATCCGCGATGACGAAAGCGAACCCATGACACTCCCGGCTTCGGAGGTCACGGTGATCCGTGAACGCGGCAGGAAAACATCCGCCAAAGAGTCTGGGGATTCATCCGGGCATCCGTCCGGCCGCGCATCTGCCCGCTCTTCTGGCCGCAATAGAAAAGATGCGGATCACAGGACGCCTGCCGACAGAAAGGGTAACTGCAAGTGCCAGGACTGCTCCTGCCCGCAAAGACAAAATCCGGCGGATGCCGAGATCATCCATTCCGAGAGTTTTGATCCGGAGGAAGAAAACGCTGACGAATAAAGCGGAGAAAAAAACGACGGGGAAGCTTTTCCTCATTCCCACGCCGATCGGCAACGATGAAGACCTTTCGCCGCGGGCCAGACGCCTGCTGGCTGAGGCCGATCTGATCGCCTGTGAAGATACCCGGGTCAGCGCCTTGCTGCTGGCCCGTCTTGGCCTGCCCCGCAAAAAGCTGATCTCGCTGCAGGCTCACAACGAACATGAGCGCAGTGCGACTGTACTGCAGGCGCTTGAGCGGGGTGAGAGGGTGGCCTATATCACGGACGCAGGGATGCCGGCGATTTCTGACCCGGGTGAAATCCTCGTCCGCGAGGTTCTGGAGGCCGGTTTTCCGCTGACCGCTCTGCCCGGTCCAAATGCGGCCCTGACTGCCCTTTCCGTCTCCGGTCTGGCCACCCGGCGCTTTATCTTTGAGGGCTTTCTGCCCGCTTCCGGAGCTGAGCGCAAGGCGCGACTCCAGGCCGTGGCCAGGATGCCGTCGACCATTCTCCTGCATGAAGCGCCGCACCGCCTTGAGCGCACTCTGGAAGATCTCTCCGATGCTGGCCTGGCGGATCGACGCCTCTGTCTTGCCCGCGAGCTTACCAAGACCTACGAAACAACCCTTCGTCTGACCGTTGCCGAAGCGCTCGCTCATGTGCGCGAGGAGCGTCCGCGGGGGGAATATGTACTGATTTTGGAAGGAAGGGAAGCCTGGCTGGAACGGCATCCCGAGCTTGTTGGACAGGAGCTGGAAAAGACCCGTGCCGCAGTGGCGGAACAGATTACAGCCTTACTTGCGACAGGGGAGAGCGGCAAGACGATTCGCCGCCGCCTGCAGGCTGAAAGTGGCCTTAGTCGCAATGATTTTTATGCCCTTCTTCTGGACTGCGAGGAAAAAGCCGGAAAAATGCAAAAGTCTGAAAGCTAATGCCTGAAGCAGAAGATAAAGCACAGGGCAGGAAGCTCCGATCCGTCAAGTCAGCATTCTGACATTAATTCTCTTCATAGACGAATTACAGCCGCTCGAAATGGACATCCATCGGCAGACGGTAAAAGTGGCAGGCATTTTCCCAATTTTGTCTGAGAATTTCTTCGACGCTCTGGCCGCGGATTTCCGCTGCTTTTTCGGCGATTTGCCGAATCTTTGAAGGATCATTGCGCCGACCGCGGAAAGGCTCCGGGGTCAGGTAGGGGCTGTCCGTTTCAAGCAAGTAACGTTCGGCCGGAATTTCAGCGAGAACGTCCAGGGCTTTGCGGGCTTTCTTAAAGGTGATCGGCCCGTCAAAACCAAGGTAAAAGCCAAGCTCCAGCAGCAGCCTTGAACCCTCAAGGCTGCCTGAAAAACAGTGGCAGGAGCCAGGAATGGACAAAAGGCCGTCGCGCCAGGCATCCTGCAGGATGGCCAGACTGTCGGCAAAAGCTTCACGTTCGTGAATAATCACAGGCAAGCCCAGCTCCGCAGCGAGCTCCAACTGCTGGCGGTAAACTTTCTTCTGGACCTCGCGAGGCGAAAAGTCGTAGTGATAATCCAGCCCGATTTCACCCAGCCCGACGATCACATTGGGCCGTCCCAGAGCGGCGCTTTCTTCACAGCCGCGCCGGAAGAGCCGGCGCAGGACTTCGGCGCTGCCCTCAGGGCCATCCACCCAGGACGAAGCTTCATGGGGATGGACGCCGATTTCGCAGAAAAGACCAGGGTGGGCCAGGGCCAGGTTCAGCGCCTTTTCGGAATCAGCCAGATCGGAAGCGGGGAGAACCACCCGCGCAACGCCTTCGGCTTTCAGAAATTCCAGCAGCTGCTCCCGATCCTCATCAAAGTCCAGATCCTGCAGGTGAGCATGGGTGTCAAAAATGGGGTAACGACTCATGAAAACTCCCTTGTGTCAGACGATCAGGCCCAGCTTATGCCTGAGTGCCTTCTTCACTCGTCTTCGCTTTGTAGAAAGCCTCATCGGCAGCCTCGTAGGCCTGGGTGGCCGCCGCCGCTTTTTCGTCCATGAGTGCGAGTGTCGGTTCCAGCTCCATGCGGGGGAAGAGTGCAGCGCCTTTTTTCAGGGCGAGTCCCAGCGGATAGAGGCCTGCTTCACCGGCCTCGGACCACTGCAGTCCGGCTGAATTGGCCTGGCGTTCCGGCCGCTCAAGGCCGAGCTGTTCATCCATGGCTGCCGAGGTTTCCGGCATGGCAGGGCAGATCAACAGGGAGATGCGGCGCAGACCGTCCGCCAGCACATAAAGCACGTGAGCCAGTTGCTCGCGTTTGCCCTCATCTTTAGCCAGCACCCAGGGTGCGCTTTCGTCGATGTATTTGTTGAGACGGCGGACAAAAGTCCAGATTTGCTCCAGAGCCAGAGAAATTTCCAGACTCTGCAGCTTTTCGCCCGCTCCGCGGAAGGCCTCATCAGCCACTGCTGCAACATCCTTGTCGATCCTGGCTTCCTCTTCCGAGTGCGCCGCGGGTAGATCGCGACTGCCTTCGGGAAGGCCTTCGGGGAAATATTTGACGATCATGGAGACGCTGCGGGAAAGCAGGTTGCCTAAATCATTCGCCAGATCGGAGTTGACGCGGGTAATCAGCGCCTCTCCGGAAAAGTTGCCATCGGAGCCAAATTGAATTTCGCGCAGCAGGAAGTAGCGGATGGCGTCGACGCCAAAGATGTCGCCGAGCACCAGCGGATCCACGACATTGCCTTTGGACTTGGACATTTTTTCACCTTTGGAAAGCAGCCAGCCATGGCCAAAAACCTGCTTGGGCAGGGGCAGATCCAGAGCCATCAGGATAATCGGCCAGATTATCGTATGAAAGCGCAGAATATCCTTGCCGATGAGCTGAAGGTCAGCGGGCCAGTATTTGGCAAAATGGCCGCCTTCATCCGGATAACCCAGAGCGGTCAGGTAGTTTGAGAGCGCGTCGAGCCAGACATAGGTCACGTGTTTGGGGTTAAAGGGCACAGGCACGCCCCAGTCAAAGCTGGTGCGCGAGACCGCCAGATCTTCCAGGCCGGGCAGGATAAAGTTGTTCAGCATTTCGTTCATGCGGGAGGCCGGTTGAATAAAATCGGGATGACTTTTGTAATAGTCCACGAGGCGGTCGGCGTATTTCGACAGATGGAGGAAATAGCACTCCTCCTGCATTTCTTCCACAGGGCGGCCGCAGTCCGGGCACTTTCCGTCCACGAGCTGTGATTCTGTCCAGTAGGCTTCACAGGGGGTGCAGTACAGGCCCTTGTAATGGCCAAGCGTAATATCGCCCTGTTCGTAGAGACGGTTAAAGATGGTCTGCACCGCCTTCATGTGATCAGCCTCGGTGGTGCGGATAAAGTGATCGTAGCTGATCTCATAGCGCTCCCAGAGAGGGCGCACCGTGCCGTCGACAATGTGATCCACGTAGGTTTTGGGGGAGACGCCTTTTTCAGCCGCTTTGCGCTGCAGTTTCTGACCATGCTCATCAGTGCCGGTGAGGAAGAAGACATCCTCGCCCAACATGCGGTGATAGCGGGCCAGGCAGTCTGCAATGACAGTTGTATAGGCATTGCCGATCGTCAGACGATTGCTTGGGTAATAAATAGGGGTTGTGATATAATATTTTTTTGCCTGTGCGTTTTGTATTTTTGTCGTATCCATCGTATAAACCACCTTGAGAAAGAATATGTTCAGTATACACTATCTCCTCCGGGATCGGCTTCCTTAATCTTCTTCTGGAAACTGCTGCCCCTCTGAGGGTTTTCCACGGCGCATTTCTCTGACTTTCTGTGAGCCCGCACGCCCAACATCCAAACACAGAGAAAAAAGTTTCGGCGGCTTGTTCCTATGACTTTTTGTAAACCCGCCTGCTTTCCCTTTGTCGCCGGGCCAGGACAGCCGGTGCGGCGATGGACCAGCCGAAAAAGCCCAGCCATTTGCCCAGAGCGAAATATTGGCCGTGGACGTAGGCCAGGAGACCGGCCTTTTCCATGTGGAGGGCGCCGTTTTTGTCGAGCAGGTCTGCGCGAACCCGCAGGGAGACGATCTCGGCGATAAAGAGATCGTGAGAGCCAAGTTCCAGGGTATGACGCAGCTTGCAGCCCAAAGAGAGCGGGGCCTCCTTAATGGCCCTGGCGACCTCCAGTCCCTCCATGGCTTCGGGCGTAAGACCCAGCTCAGCAAATTTGTCGACCTCGCGAAAGGATTTGACGCCGCAGTAGTCGCAGGCTTTAGCCAGAGCGATGTCGGGGATATTGAGGACAAACTCACCGGTCTCGCTGACGAGATCGTGCGAGTAGCGGGACTTGGTGATGCTGACGGAGATCATGGGAGGTTTGGAATTGACTGTCCCACACCAGGCTACGGTCATGATGTTGGGTTGCTCGCCAGATCGACCGGAAGAGAGCATACAGCAGGGCACGGGGGCGAGGTAATTGCCGACATCCATGGAAATCCGGTCTCCAGAGCCTTTTATCTGTTCAAAAGGTCTTTGGCTGACTTTGATTTTTTTATGGACTTTGCCCGCCTGCGTGGATTTTCTTTTTGAATTCACTGTTTTCACCTTCCTCTCAGGCCATCCTGCTTTTTTGCATGCGCTGTGTAGGAGAGCAGCAGGAAGGTCCTCAAACTGTGCAGATCTTCACTTTCTTTATTATAATGTGAAAAAGTGAAAAACACCGTTTACAGTGTAAAACACCCTTTAAGGGCCTGAGAGGCTTGAAAGTAAAATGCAAAATCAGAAAATACCTTTAGCCATCGACTGCGATCCGGGCATTGATGATGCCTGGGCACTGCTTTTAGCAGCAGCCATGCCTGAGTTTGACGTAAGACTCCTCTCTCCGGTTGCAGGCAATGTCGATTATGTCTACACTTCGGAAAACCTGAGGCGGCTCGCCGCCTGGTACGGGCTGCCCGGGAAGCTCGGACGCGGAGCTTCACAGGCTTTGGAGATCAGCCGTATTGATGCCGGAGATATCCACGGGAAAGGCGGCATGGCAGGTTTTGATCTGCCGCCGACCGAGCGCCCTTTTGAGCAGGCCTGGTCCTGGGATCTGCTTTATGAAGAAGCTTGTCGGGCGGAGGCAGAGGGAGGCCTTCTGGTTCTTGCCATCGGTCCCCTGACCAATCTTGCCCTCGCTCTGGAAAAGTATCCTGATCTGGCTGCTAAACTGCGCGGCCTTGTGCTGATGGGGGGCAGTGCTGGGCCGGGGAATCATGGTCCCTATGCTGAATTCAACATTGCCTGCGATCCACATGCGGCCCAGCTTGTCTTTGAGTCGGAGCTGAATCTGGCGATGGTGAGTCTTGATGTGACCCATGCCGCAGCTCTCCAGCGGGAAGAGATGCAGGCTCTCTGCGCTATCGATACCCCCTACAGTCCTCTGCTTAAGGCCATTGCCAGCTTCATGCCGGAGCAGGCTGTGCTGCACGATGCGCTGGCAGCGGCTTACCTGGTGAATCCCGAGCTTATATCCTGGGAAGAAGTGGAGATCCGCTGTGAATGTGAGGATGACGTGCATCTGGGACAGACCGTCTTCTCTTTCAGCGGGCGGCGTTTTGAGCGTTTCACCTTTCCACCTCTGTGTGAAAGAACGAGCCGTCCCCTTCACTTGCTGTCGCGCTCGGTGAATCGCGAGGCCTATGTGGGTGAACTTGAACGACGGCTGAATGCTCTGAAAAAGTAAATGAAGATTCAGGTTAAAAACAAGATATGAAAAAAAATGGGCGTCCTTCAGGACAGGAGAACAGGCATCCAGGAACGCAGCGTACTGCCGGAGGAAAAGTGGCGTATCCACAAAAGAGACAAAACCCGGCAGTCCGTCGTCGTGCTGGCGACAGAACCGCTGCGTCGCAGAGCGTTCGGGCAAAACACAGCAACAAAGCCAGACTGACGGATCCTTTTTCGCCGCAGATGGCGGCAGCAAGAAGGCTTCAGCAACCTGAGCAGGCTGCTGCCGGGCGCAAAGTCGCCCCCGGAGAGGGTCGCAAGCCCCGCAGAGCTCAGGGTTCAACCCCAGTGAGCCGCAAACCGCAAAATCTTTCCCCAGCTCAGGGAACGCCTTTAAAAGCGGGTAACGCTGGTGGCAGACCGCTGAAAGACGGACCCCAGTCTGCAGAGGATCGTTCAAAAAAACGTGCCTTAAAACTGGGTCTAACCCTGATGTTTGCTCTCATCATTTGCGGGCTGCTTGTGGCCTGCCTGGATCTCTGGACGACCCTGGTGAAACAACGTTCCGGAGCGGAGCTGAGTCCGACGAGCCAGAGTGAGACGCGCGTCGAGACGACGACGCAAACGGAACGCGTGAGCACGAAAAAGGCGAAACCCTCGCGCAGCCACAAGGCCAGTCAGACTAGCAAAAAAACGAAAGCCCGGAATGAAGCGAGCACTTACGACCTTCACGGCGAATTTGACCCCGGCGATCTCAAAGCTTATGCCGGCAAAACCTACCCTGTTTCGAGCCTCCCCGAAGGGGGTTCCGCCGTCTCAGGGCTTTCGCCGCTGCTCCAATCTTTTCTTTCCAGCCGCGGCCTTGCTCAGGCTAAAGTCAGCATAATTTATACAGATCTGAATGCCGGTCAACGCTATTGCTATCAGCCAGATCTCCGCTATACGGCCGCCAGTGTGATTAAGCTCCCGATGGCCATGGTCTGTGAGCAGCTGATCAGCGAAGGCGTTTTTCCGGAAGATATGAAAATCGTGTTTGCGCCGAGTGAATATTTTAGCTTTGACAGCAGCAATCCTGCCCAGATCGGTCAGCCTGTCCCGCTGCAAAATCTCCTGGCTTCCGCCATCATGTATTCGGATAATTCAGCGACCAGCGCTGTTTTCGGTTATTTTCACCGCCATGGCCGCAACCTGCACGACTTTATGGATGAGCGCATCGGCACCCATTATGCCGGTGACATCACCATGAGCGCACGCGAGGGTATTCAGGCGATAGAAGGAATCTACTTTAATCCGGCCGGTATCGCCGGTTATCAAACCATCCTCGACAATCTCAGCGCTGCAAGCTGGACTTCTTTTCTCAGCGGAGGTATGCCGGTTCAGGTGGCCCACAAATATGGTAATATCGGCGCCTTTAATCATGAAGTCGGTTTGGTGCTGAGCGGGCACCCCTTTGCCTATTCTGTTTTTACCGAAGGGATCAATGCTTACACGGTTCTGCCACAGCTCGGAGCCTTACTTTACGCCTATGCCAACGGGCTGAACCCGGATGAACTCATCGCTAAGCTTCCTGCGCCCTCAGTACCGGCAGCTCCTGCGGAAACAGAGGCTGCTGTTTCAGAGGCCAGCGAAAGTGAAAATTCACCGGGCGCTGCGCTTCCCACGAACGCGGAAAACAACTCTCCATGGGGACGACCCTACAGTACAGCCTCGCCTCTGCAAATCGTTGATCCGGTCATTCCTGGAAATTCCCCGGGTCCAGGCTTCCCGGTCGCGCCTTAGCTGGCTGTATTCTCTTCGCCCGTGTCGAGTTTTCCGGCTTCCTGCAATTTTTTGAGCAGAAATTTTCGGATGCGTGGGGTGTAAATTTGCAGAAGATAATCGCCGGCTTCTTCGTGACCGCCTAAAACAATGGCCTTCTCCCGAAGGTTGACTTTTTCCACCTGGCTCAGACGGAAGTCTTTTGTGCCCAGAATAAAGCCGTCGTCGAAGCTTCCCATCTGCGAGTAAAAGATGTCCTGACGAGAGAAGCGAGAAGGCGAGAGGGAGTCCCGATAGACAAAATGACCGTCCTCTTCGCTGCGGATCAGTTGACCACAACTTCCCGCTACGGCCGCTAAGGCGGCGACGAAGATGAAAAAATTGGGAGCAGAAAAGATCAGCTTATAGATCAGACCGGAGGGGTCGAGACAAAGGCTGAAATAGGCGCCGGTAAAAATGAGGAAAAAATAGAGGTAGAGGGCGGCCTGAACACTCATGCTGGCAAAAGGATAATCGATGCCCGGCAAGGCAGCCAGACGTTTGCGCTCTTGCAGGAGCTGAAAGAAGCTGCCTGCAAGAATGAAGACCATGCCACTCAGCAGGAGCGGCAGGACAAAGCGCCAGAAATTAAGAAAAAAAGTCCGGCTTGCGAGCATGGCGGGGATGGCAGGCGCGAGTACGATGAGAGCTGCGATAGCCCCTCTTTGCTTGCTGGAACGGCTCCATTTCATAATTAATCCTCCAAAATGAAAAGCCTTCGTGAGCCTTCGGTTCTTTTTTGAGAAGTCTTCGCGACCCCTTTCAGCTTGTTTGAAAGCCTGTGTTCAGCCTTAAGTTGACGTTTTAGATCTAAAGCTCAGGCCTTCAGCTCTTTCAGGCTCAGCGGGGAAAGTCCGTCGGCATGATCCTCGCAAAACTGCCTGACAAAATCGGGAAAGGATCTTTGCAGATCGCGCAGGCAGCGTCCGACAGCCAGTTTGACGGGCTTTTCCTGTGGACCCAGGCAATTGAGCAGAATTTTTTCCTGCAGCTCGAGGTCGGCATAGGCGCCCCGATCCAACTGGTGCAGCAGGGCGACCCGTTTAAACCAGGGATCATCGGAGTTGCTCCAGCGCAGCACGGTCTTTTTGGTCTGAGGATAGCGTGCCGTCAGAAAATTGACGATTTTCTGGAAATAGTTTCCTGTATCCCAACCCGGCTGATCTTTCATGAGTTTTTCCAGCTTTTTATAGGCATCGTTGGCCAGCAGGTTGCGTTGACGCAGCAGGTACTGCAAAGCCAGATAGCGAAACTCACGGAGGTTCTGATCCCAGCAGCAGGCGACGAAATCCCAGTCGATCTCCGTCTCGGTTTCGGCAGCTTCCCTGAGATAAGGCTGCATAATGCGGCGGCGGGCTTTGGCATCAACACCCAGAAACTTAAACTCGGAGCCCATGAGGCGCGTCATGGTCTCAGCCTTCTGAGGATCGGCTTCTTTAATCAGGTCGGTGCATAATTGTTTAAAGTTCATCTTTGTTCCCTCCCGTCCGCCCTTTCATTATAGCACAGCGGCTGAGGCTTTCTGCTGGAAATGGCCTTATTTCAGGCTTAACAGAGGTTTAGTCCACCGATGATTGAAAAAAATCGGCGACTTTTTTCGGGGCGAAGCTGCCCCTCGTGGTGACGATAGCCCGGCAGAGTTCGGGAGGGGTAATATCAAAAGCCGGATAGTAGGCCTGGACGCCATCCATCACGAGGCGCTGTCCCATGGATTCAAGGACTTCTTCGGGCTTGCGCTCTTCAATGACGATGGTGGAAAGATCGGGGTGATCGCGGTCAGGATTGCCCGTACAGTAGTAGGGGATGCCGAAATGGCTGGCGGCCAGGGCAATCTGGAAGGTGCCGACTTTGTTGATGATGTGGCCGTCCAGGGTAATGACATCGGAGGCCGAAGTAAAGAGGTCGATGCCCTTATGTTCCAGGGTAAAGGCCGGCATATTGTCGCAGATCACCGTGACAGGGAAGTCCATGTCGCAGATCACCGAAGCTGTCAGGCGAGAACCTTGATAAAAGGGCCGGGTTTCCGGACAGAAAAATTCAATCTCCTTGCCCTCAGCACGACAGACCCGCAGCATCATGCCAATGACGGTATCGGCAAAGCACTGCGTCATCACACGACCCCGTGCAGGGAAAAAAGAGACCAGATCCTTGCCCTGACGCTCAATGCTGCGGTACTTTTCTTCCAGAGCCTCAACGGCCAGCTCAAATAAGCGGCGATCGAGATGGCCTTCTCCGGCGTCAAGGGCGTGTGAGGCGGCCTCCAGAGCGCGTTGAGTGATGCGCTGCATCTGCCTGGCGGTGGTCGGCCTGGCGCTGGCGAGGCAGGAGGCCGCAGCCTGCAAATGAGCCATCTGCCTGTCCCGGCTTTGCCCGGCGCATTCGCGGGCGGCCAGCGCCATGCCCATGGACGCCGCGGTATAAGGGCCATAGCTCTGCGTCACCATCTTCGCGATGGCCTCGGCAACTTCTCCATGACTGTGGCAGTTCACAAATTCTGTGCGAATGGGGTAAATCCGCCGGTCGAGAATGCGCACCAGCGCCTTTTCTTCGTCGTACCAGGCGATATTTTCGTAGCGAAGCATAAAGGCAAGGTCGTGATCGAAGCGCATAAGATCTCCTTAAAATTCAGCTTTTCAGCAGGGAAGCTTTTTCTTTTTGAATGCGGAGGATTTCCCTTTGCACCCGGCTCATGTCGATGTGGGCGAAGCGGCCCCGGCGATACAGAATGTCTCCATCCACCATGGTCAGCTCAATATTATTGCGGTTGCCGCTGTAGAGAAGATTGGCGAGCACGTCATAGAGCGGCAGCAGCCAGGGAGAATCCAGCTTAAAGAAAACGAGATCGGCCCTGGCCCCTTCTTCGATACGCCCGCAGTCTTTTCGGCCCTGTGCGAGGTACCCGCCCTCAGAGGCCAGCTGGAAGCTCATGGCCGGATCCATGAACATGGGATCGCGGCTCTGGCCCTTTTGCAGGAGGGAGGCCAGCATGATCTCTTCCAGCATATCCAGGTTATTGTTCGAGGAAGCGCCGTCCGTGCCAATGGCGATGTTGACGCCGGCCTCCTGCCAGCGCTTAAGATCTGCGATACCGGAACCTAACTTGAGATTGGAGCTGGGATTATGGACCAGCGTAATATCCGCTCCCTGTTTCACGGCCTGACGGAGAAGGGCAAAGTCACTCTCCTCCAGCCACACGGCATGAGCGAAAATCACCGGTACTTCGAGCGCTCCGCAAGCGGCCAGATAGGCGAGAGGACTGCGGCCGCCACGACGGACTTTCGCTTCTTCATGTTCTTTTTCTGTTTCGGAGAGATGAATTTGCAAGCGCAGCTTGTGGGCTTTCGCCGCTTCGACGATGGTGCGCGCCGTGGTCTCCCCGGAGGTATATTCGGCATGCAGAGCCAGATCGGCCCGCAGGCGCCCCTCCTCTGAGCTGGCAGAGATTGTCGTATCCAAAGTCCCGCCGTCTGGCGTGGCAGGAGCCAGCTCAGCCCTTGCTTTTCTGCTGTTCCTGATTGCGTTGAAAATGGCCTCGGTCCCCTTGAGAGCGTTCGTCTGCTCAAAGGGGAGATTCTGACCGGGGCAGCTGCAGCCGTGGGAAAGGTTTGCCTTGATTCCCGACTCAAGGACAGCGCGGCAAATCCCGGGAAGATTCATGTACATATCTGAGAAAGAGGCGCAGCCGGAGGCCAGCAGCTCAGAGATGCCGAGCAGGGAACCCCAGTAGACGTCTTCGTCGCTCAGGGTCGCCTCATAGGGAAAAACGCGTTCTTCCAGCCAGCGCTGGAGGGGAAGGCCCTCACCATAGCCACGCAGAAGCACCATGGGGACGTGGCAGTGCGCATCGGCAAAAGCGGGGAGCGCAAAAAGGCCTGAGGCATCTAAAACCGGGGGACAGAAGAGGCTTTCGTCCGAGTTCGTACGGCCTGAAAGCTTAGCCTGGGGCAAGGTGCAGAGACGCTTTTCTTCGGCCCTGGCTTCCGCCTCGCTCAATTCGTGAAGTCGACCATCTTGAATCAGCCAATACGCCTTCTCAGCGATTTCTCCATTGGGTTTCAGGTAGCTGCAGTTTTTAATGAGCATGGTTTTCCTTCTCCACTGTTGATTGGGGCAAGCATTAGCCCGAAAAAATCAGAGCTTTTGGACTATCCGGCGCAGCAGAGCCTGCAGGCGATGCGCGGTCTTTGCTGCCCCGGCAGCCACTTCCGCATCCGAAAGCTTGTCGTTGCCAATGCCTGCGGCCATGTTGGTGAGCAGCGAAAAGGCCAGAACTTCCATGCCGCAGTGCGCGGCCGTCAAGGCTTCGGTGACGGTCGACATGCCTACGGCATCGCCGCCGAGAATGCGGATCGCCCGGATTTCCGCGGGCGTTTCGTATTGCGGCCCGGGCATGAAGAAATACACGCCCTCGTGCGTGCTCTCATTCTGATCCAGTTCGTCGGCAGCCTGCCAGGCGAGACGGCGCAGGCGCTTGCTGTACATTTCTGAGGTGTCGAAAAAGCGTTCGCCGAAAGCGTCAAGATTTGGCCCGCGCATCGGGCTGTCTCCCATGAGTTTGATGTGGTCGGTGATGAGCATGACATCGCCCTGATTCCAGTCCGTGCGGACGCAGCCCGCTGCATTGGTCAGAATAAGGGTTTTGACCCCGAGCAGTTTGAGGACGCGCACGGGTTGAGCGAGGGCCTCAAAACTGTAGCCCTCATAGGAGTGAAAGCGTCCTGAGAGGGCGACCACGGCTTTGCCCTGAAGACGGCCGAAAATAAATTTGCTGGCGTGCCCTGGGGCTGTCGAACGCAGCATATTGGGGACGTCGGCATAAGGTATTTCGAGGCGATCTTCAATTTCATCGCCAAGAGGCCCCAGAGAAGAACCCAGAATCATGGCAATTTCAGGCTTTTCCTTAAGTTTGGCGAGAATGGCGTCGGCGCTTTTCTGATAAAAATCGAGGCTGTACGTTTCCATGAAAATTTCCTTTCTGACCTCAGGGGTGTTGAATGAAGACTTTTGAGAAGCTTGACCGGGAGGGGTCTGTTCATGGGTTCATGAAAGCTCAGGGAATCCTGAAGCCGCTGTTCCCATGGTTCGGATTGAGGGGAAGAGTGATGGTGGGTACGGGCAGACCATTGGGCAGGGTCATGCGGTTGCGCATCTCTTCCATCTCTTTTTCACGCTGCTTTTCGGCGGTATGAAGGCTGCAGGGTTCGGAGGGATTGGCCGGAGAACCATCGAGCAGGAGAACATTCATCTTTTCTTCACAGTATTCTGTGGCGACCATGCCGGACTCTTTGCAGACGGTGAGGTTGATGACATCGTCCGGACGCGCCCAGTCGGCTCTGGGAAGATCCTGGTGCAGAGATTCCATGCAGGCTTTCCAGATGCGGCAGGGGTTTTTGCCGTCAATCTCCGGGACAGAGGTATTGCGGCCGCTGGCGTTAGCGTAGCCATACCAGACGGCTGCGGTGTAGTAGGGGGTGTAGCCGCAGAACCAGACATCGCGGAAATTTTCCGTCGTTCCGGTCTTGCCTGCCGCCAGGGTATTTGAGGGCATGGCAAAGTTCCAGTCGACTTCGGCCACCTTGCGCAGCATCTGCGTGATAATGTACGTCGTTCCCGGACGGTACACGCGATGGCTTTCGCGGACGGTATTATCGAGCAGGACGGTGCCATCCTGATTTAAGACGCGCAGATAGGCGGAAGGCTTGGTGTAGACGCCGCCGTTGGCGAGAACACTGTAGGCTTCGGCCATTTCATAGCTGCTCATGCCTTTGGAAAAGCCGCCCAGAGAGGTGGCAACGTAAGGTTCGTCGGTGCGGTCCACACCGCTTTCCTTGAGATAGGACAGACCGACTTCTGGACCAAGACGCTTCGCATAGATTTCCGCAGCGATGGTATTGAGGGACATGAGGATGGCGTATTCCAGCGTGACGGGCCCACGATAGGTTCGTGAATAGTTCTGCGGGTACTCGCGGGAGGGATCGTTGGGGTCGAGGTGCATGGGCTTATCGTCCAGAGGTGTGGCCTGAGAAATCGCGCCGACCTCAATGGCGGGAGCATAGACCAGCACCGGTTTAATTGAGGAGCCAGGCTGGCGGTGGGCGTCTGTGGCCAGGTTAAAGACAAGATTGGCCTTTTTCTCCCCGTAGCCGCCGACAATGGCCCGCACCAGCCCGCGCGAGCCTTCACGGTTATCCATCAGGGTGATGGCAGCCTGTGGATGTTCCGGCGTATCGGGGATCTGAGTTTTGTCCTGGACAAAGAGGCTTTCATCCTTAAAGACCTCTTCCAGTTTTTTCTGAGCCTCGGGATCCTCAGCGGTCTCGATGATGAGGCCGTAGTTATAGACGGCCATGGCGGCAAGTTCAGGGTTGTAGCCTTTCTTGCTGATTAGATCGCGCTGAACCTCGTCGATCACGTATTCGACAAACCAGTTGTGGACATTTTCTTCATCCTTTTCCTGATTGCGAAAGTCAAAGCGGATTTCTGTGTTCAGGGCTTCGTCGTATTGCTGGGGCGTAATGCGTTCTCTCTCCAGCATATTGGTGAGCACAATGCGCATGCGGCGGAGACAGTTGCGGCGACCATATTCGGTCATGGGATTGTAGGTCTGGGGACGGTTGGGTATGCCTGCAAGCAGGGCGCATTCAGCCAGATTCAGATCCCGGGCGTCCTTGTTGAAATAGGCTTTGGCGGCGGTCTGAACACCGCGGAGATTGTTGGCCATGGGGACAAGATTCAGATAAAGCTCCATAATCGAGTCTTTCGAGCGGTTTTTTTCCAGCTCGATGGCGTTATACCACTCCTGAATTTTGCGCTGAGCGGAGCGTTCATCCTGGCCGGTAATCATACGCACGACCTGCTGCGTAATTGTGGAGCCGCCGTGCGTAGGGTTGCCGCTGGTCACAATAAAGCTCACGAGAGCGGAGAGAATACGCTTGCTGTCGATCCCCGGGTGAGACTCGAAGCGCTCGTCCTCAATTGCGATAAAAGCATCGTCAATGTAGCTGTCCTTAATCTCGGAGAAAGGCACAAATTCCGAGGTGGAGCCGCTGCCTTTCAGCGTGTCGATGACATCGCCGTTCATATCAAGAATTTTCGTGCGCTCACTGCTCAACAAGCTGTTGATGTCTGAAATTTCCACTCCTTTGACAGTGGAAATGTAACCGGAAAGCAGGCCGGTCCCCAGACCCAGCAGTGCAAAGCAAAAGAGCAGAAAGAAAATCAGCAGAACTTTCAGCCCCTGGCTGATAAACATGCTGAAAAAGCGGAAAAAGCCGAGGCTGTTGGGCGAAGAACTGGGCTTGCCCTTGACGCGGCGGCCGATGCCACGTCGGCGTGGCTTCTGCTTTTTTTTCACAGGCAGAGCCTGGGGGCTCCGGTCTGCTGCTGAGACGGGACGACCTTCTGCCTTAGACAAGTTGCCCGCTGCAGAGCGGGAGCTGAGTTCCTCGCGCACGCCTTTGCCCGAAGTCTTATGACCTGATGCAGAAGCAGGAAAGGAACGCCTTCCCTCAGGGACTGGAATGCGTGAAGCCGGTGAAGGCGTTTGGGGGACGCCTGCTCCAGGTGCAGAAGAAGATCGCTGATTATTTTGCATCATGCTCATGTACCGTGTATTGAGAAATTCTGATTTTGAGAAAATTCATCACATCATTATAATAAAGAGACTGATGTGATTCAATGAGACGGTTGTGATTCAAATGCAGCGAGAAGTCCTGCTGCAAGAGGAAAAGGAGAGAAGTGATGACTGCAAGCAAAGTTTACTTCGCCGATATGCGTGCGAACACGGAAGAAAATATCCCTGAGAAGTTTCTGCGCCTGCTGGAGTTTTCCGGCTTCCGCAAGATGCCTTGGCGCAACAGCTATACGGCCATAAAGATTCATTTTGGCGAGGCTGGAAACATGGCTTATCTGAGGCCGCAATATGCCGCGGCGCTGGTCGAAAAATTGCGCGCTCTGGGTTCGAAACCCTTTCTCACCGACTGTAATACGCTCTACGTGGGCTCGCGCAAAGATGCGCTGGAACATATCGAAACAGCCTACCGCAACGGCTACTCACCTTTCCAGACCGGCGCGCAGGTGCTGATCGGCGATGGCCTCAAGGGCACCGATGATATCGCCGTCCCTGTCCCCAACGGACGCATCTTCAAAACGGCGCTCATTGGCCGCGCGATCATGGACGCGGACGCCATCATTTCGCTATCGCACTTTAAGTCTCACGAATCCACAGGCATTGGCGGTACGCTCAAAAACCTGGGCATGGGCTGCGGTTCACGGGCAGGAAAAATGGCGATGCACAATGCGGGAAAACCTCAGGTCGATCCGGAAAGCTGCATTGCCTGCGGTCGCTGCAAGCGTGAGTGCGCACAGAGCGCCATTTCCTTTGTCCAGGTCAGGGCTCACATCGACCACGATAAATGCGTGGGCTGCGGGCGCTGTATCAGCGTCTGCCCCAAGGATGCCATTGCCGCTCCCGGAGATGAGAGCAACGATATTCTCAACGAGAAGATTGATGAATACGCCGCGGCCGTCATCGCTGGCCGTCCGCACTTTCACATCCTCATCGCCACAGATATCTCGCCCTTCTGCGACTGCCACAGTGAAAACGATACCCCGATTCTTCCCAATCTGGGGATGTTCTGTTCCAAAGACCCTGTTGCCCTCGATCTCGCCTGCGCGGAGCTGTGCCTCAAACAAAGACCTCTTCCGGGCTCAGCCCTGGACGGCCTCGCCCCCGGCGAAGATTATTTTAACGCCCTTCACCCCGGAACCAACTGGCGTCATCAGATAGACTATGCTGCAGAAATTGGCCTCGGCCAACTGGAGTATGAACTCATCACCCTGGCAAATAAAGAAGAGCCGGGCTACGGCCAGTAACCCAGCTCAGTAACGCAGTAAGTGCCATTGCGGCACTTACTGCTTGCCGTTAAACTCTTCGGGAGTCAGGACATTGATCACGCGCACATTGATTGCCTGCACAGAGAGGCCGGTCATGTCGCGGATACTGCTGCCGATTTTCTCTTTGAGCTGCTTAAAAACTTCGGGAGCCGAGCGACCGTATTCCAGAATAACTTCGAGATTGACGACCACGCTCTCGTCTTCCTGGATCTGAATTTCTACGCCTTTGCTGTTTTTCAGATTGAAAAAGCCGCCGCTGCCGGTTGCAGCCAGAACGCCTTCGACATCACGTAGCGCAATCGTAGCAATCTTCTCGATGACCTGCTCGTTAAAGGAGAGCTGACTTTCCGCATTGGCGTTGGCAGCCGTAAGAATTCGGCCATCTTCGCTGAGGGCAATGGCCTTTTCGTGTTGAGAGAGATCGACGGCAATGTCCCTGTCCTGGAGATTTTCAAAGTTTTCGTCTAAATTCTGCTGGACTTCATCGTCCGTGATGTTTTCGTTATTATCTGTCATCTGATTTTCCTCCTGGGGCTGAGTGGCTTCTTCTTGTTTAGGTGAATCCTTTTTCAAACCAAAAAGAGATGAGAAAAAGCCCCCCACGTGGCTGATCACGTTATCTTTTTCATCTTCGTCCCTGGTCACGGGCTGCGCTATTTCTTCTGAAGTTTCTTCTACTTCGTCAGATGTTTTTTTTTGACATCATTGAGCATTTTTCCGGCCTCTTCAGCGGCGTCCTGGACTTCTTCCCTGGCCTTTTTAGCGAGGCTGCTCAACTTTTCTCCGGCATCTCCACTGATATCGCGAACTTTATCCACAATTTTTTCGGCAGCAGACTGCAAATTTTCACCTGCGGCAGAGGCCATGTCCGAAGCTGAATCCTTCACATTTTCGGCCATGTCGCCCAGCTTATCCATAGCACTGGCGGCGGCTTTTTGGCCTTCTTCAGCAAATGCCTCAAGAGCATTTTTGCCCTCTTTTGCGACTTTTTCCGAAGCTTTCTGTCCTTTTTCAGCGATCTTTTCAGCTGCTATCTGCCCCTTTTCAGCGACTTTCTCGGCAGTTTTCTGTCCTTTTTCAGCGACTTTTTCAGCCGCTTTTTTACCTTCTTCTGCCGCTTCTTTCACTGCCTTTTCCATGTCTTTTCCCAAGTCCTTTTTTCCTTCTGACATAGCTCCACCTCCATGTTTGATTAGCCATATATTAACACATTTATTCATTTTGCTTTTGGTTTTTTTGTTTGTCCGCAGGGATATTTTTGTCTTTTTTATTATGTATTTCAGAGATGTTGGCTTCAGGAAGGACCACAGGATCAGCAGCAGAACGAACTCTTCTCATATGACTGTGCTGCGAACCGGCCGTCATAAAGGCCAGCATTGTGACGAAGCCGGAGAGCAGCAGAAATGCATATAAATTGATCACTCGCGTGAGAATCATGGCAGGCATCACCTTGGCTGCGGGGATGACCGAAGAGAACATGGCTACAAAGCCGCTCTCGGTGAGGCCGACAGCGCCAGGGGAAGGAAAGCCTGAGGCGGCAAGTGTGAGGACCGCCTGCAGAGCGATACTGGGGACAAATATCGAAGCGTCGGCGCCGAGGGCACGACCGGCACAGAAGGGCACGAGGTGCAAGGCGGCCAGCTGCAGAAAACTCAAAGCGCTCAGGCGCAGGAGCAATGCAGGATTGTGCCAGAGCTGGCTGGCGCTTTTGCTGTACTGCTCAAAGAAGCGTTCGACCCGCTGGAGCACATGGTTGCTGCGGATCAGACGATGACGCAGGAAAAATTGCAAAGTCCCCAGACAGGCCTTGCGAAAGCCATGAGGGAAAAAAGTAAGGCCGAAACAGATGAGCAGCAAGCCAAGGTTCATCACGATACTGAAAATCAGCACATATTTCAGCCCAAAGAGGCTGGAAGAGACGAGCGTATGCTGCCAGAAATACATGAAAATCCCGTAGATCAGCAGGGCGAAATTATAAAGCATGGTCATCACCATGAAAATAATGCTGCTGCCGGCGACATCCACTTTACAGCGGTAAAGATAGTACATTTCCATGGGTTGTCCGCCCGTTGCCGAAGGCGTGATATTGTTAAAATAAAAACCTATGAATGCCGTATTCAGGCAGGTTAAATAGGGCGGATCAACGCCCACCACCTGAATCAGCATCTGCCGCAGGATTTCAGCCACACAAAACTGATGCAGGAACATCAGCGCAAAACCTGCAGCCACCCAGCGCAGGTCGGCCAGAAGCAGGGAACGCTTGATCTCCTCAAGCGAAGCATCTTTAAGGAGAAAGTAGAGCGTCACAAATAGAACGAGCAGCATTAAAATCACGCTCAAACCATATTTCAGGAAGCTGCGCTGCTTTTTAACTTTAGGGGTGCTGTAAACTTTGTTCATGCAGGCAAGATTTCTCCTGCTGCTATTTTAACGTATTTTCCTTAGCTTGAGTGGAAGCAAGTCTTAAATCTGGTAGATTCTATTCATCAAGCGCGAGGAAACGACTTATAGAATCTTCCGACCTGAGCCCGCACGAAAACAAAGTGGTTCTGGCGCAACCAAAGGCTTAAGATCCTGCTTCTAAAACCGGTGAATGACTTGGGAGCAGGTTCTAGGATTTATATTCTTCAAACAGGGCCTGAGTTCCAAGATCCTCCTTGCCTGAGGCGGCGAGGTCTTCGTAGAGCTGGAGTACGGTCGCGGTCATGGGGAGCTTAAGACCTTTCGCTTCGGCCTCACTCAGTGCTATGCGCATGTCCTTGATGAAGTGTTTGATAAAAAAGCCCGGGGCAATATCGCCCGCGAGCGCACGCGGTGCCATGTGCTCAATTTGCCAGCTGCCTGCCGCGCCGCCAGAAATCACCTGGAACATCTGACTGGGATCGAGGCCGACTTTATTGGCGTAGACCATGGCCTCGGAATAAGCAGCGGTATTACCGGCCACGCAGATTTGATTGCAGGCCTTGCAGTGCTGACCGAAACCGGCTTCACCCAGGCGGGTGACGCTTTTGCCAAAGCATTCGAGATAAGGCTTTGCGGCGTCGAAGGCTTCTTCGCTGCCCCCGCACATGACCACCAGCGTACCGGCTTTCGCCCCGCTGTCGCCGCCAGAAACAGGGGCATCGACGACGAGTAAAGACCGTTTTAGACCCTCTTTTGCAATTTTTTCAGCCAGGGCCGGGGTCGAGGTCGTCAGATCGATGAGCAGGGCGCCGGGCTTAGCCAGGGCGAGAATGCCGCCGGGTGCGAAGTAAAGTTCTTCGACTTCAGACGGAAAACCGGCCATGGTAAAGACGACATCGGCCCCTTTCAGAGCCTCCGCAAGCGAGCGCTCCGCCTTGTAGCCGTAGGTTTCTGCAGCTTTCTGAGCTTTGGCATAAGTGCGGTTGACGGCGTGAACCTCGTGACCTGCCCGGGCGAGGTGCCCTGCCATCGGCGCGCCCATGACGCCGGTTCCAATAAATGCGATGTGACTCATGTTTTCCTCCTTGTAAAAACGTGATAGCTGTTGAACCTTATGCACGTCGACTCTTTGCAGTCGACAAGCTTATTTCTTCCAATTTTTCAGCTTACGCAGAGCCATCTGTTCGCTGACTCATTGCAGCATATCCGAGATCACTTTGATAAAAAGCAGCAACAGGACGATGAAAATAATCGCCTGCACTATCTTACGACCTTTTTTGACGACCAGTGCGCTGCCCACCGTGTGACCCAGCATACAAAAGGCGGCTCCCGGAAGGGCATAGGCATAGCGAATAAGATCGGTGCTGAAAAAGAAGAGCAGACTGCCGATATTGCTCGCGAGGTTAACCGCCTTGGTGGTTCCAGCCGCATGGCTGATATTGTAACCCGCGAGTTCGCTGAGCAACAGCAGCAGAAAAGTACCGGTTCCCGGCCCATAAAGGCCGTCATAGCAGCCAATGAGCAGTGAACCGATGGAGGCGATGAGGAGCTGGCGACGGCTGATCTTTGCCTGAACAGGGTTATTTTGCTCAGCCGCAACGGAGCTTTCCAGCGCAGCCGGATCCGGACTTTTCTGCGTTGTCAAAGACGAGGTGGCTGCATCGGTGCTTTGCAGTGTGCTCAGTGCCTCGCTTTCCAGAGTTTCCTGTCTGGCTTCTTTTTGCCTTGGCTCCAGCTTTTCGCGGCGGTGCTGGCTCAAAAATGAAAAGAGTGCGACCAGCGGCAGCACGATGAGCATGATGCCCTGAAAAAGACGCTCGGGAATGTGCACGGCGAGCCGGGATCCGACTTGTGCTCCAAGCATGGCCAGAACGATATAGAGCAGGCACTCCCGGCTCATGTAGCCTTTGCGAAAGAAACGGAAGGCGGAAGCTGTCGTCCCGATGGCGGCGGAAAACTTATTGCTGGCGATGGCCTGATGAGGAGGCAGTCCGACAATCAGATAAGCAGGAAGCGAGATCAGACCACCGCCACCGGCGATGGAATCGACAAAACCTGCAAGAAAAAGCAGAAGGCTGAGCAGCAACATCATTCCCATTTTTGCACATCTCCTCTTCGTTCTCAGGTTCTCTGCAGGGGACCCCCGGAACGCGCAACACGTTCATATTTTAAGCTCAAAGACGCTCTTCTGTCTTGTTCCACTGTTTCATCCGTGTTATTTCGTTTTACAGCTGGCATCGTTGACTATGATTTGTCAAAGCCAGGTGTCGGGCATAATCAGGAGCCTATGTTAAAATAAACTCGAGAGGAGGAGAGGTCTTTATGCTTGTTTTTTGGATTATTCTATGTTCTGCACTAGCCTCCTTGCTACAGGTTCCGGTAGCAGGCCATGATTTTCGTTTTTCAGCTGGCATCATTGTTTTGATCACAGCCCTTCTCATAAAGCGTGAGCTTAAACCCATACCCATGGGTCTTGCCACGGGTCTGATGGTCTGTTTAACGCGCGTCATCGCAGCCTCGTTGTCGACTGCGGCACAGCCGGATGTCCTTTCTTATTTTCTGGAGGTTTTTTTCTATCTTGGCTATGTCGTGGTGTATCGTCTGGTGGTTTTGAAAGATGATCAGGTCTATGAACTTCCCCTGGTGATCGGCCTGACACTCTCGGATTTCGGGGGCAACGCGGTCGAATACTTTGTGCGTCTGGCCTTTCACTATGAGGACTGGAATTCAGCGCCTTTCATCAATCTTCTGATCGCGGCCTTTGTCCGCTCCGGCCTGATCATCCTCTGTGTGTATCTGCTGGAACGTTTCTTTCCCAGCTTTACTCAAAGCAAAGCGGAAGCTACGAAGCGACATCGTCTGTCCCTTTTCTTTCTCTTACTGCCCCTCCTGTTCTGCCTTCTCACCACTGGCCCGGCTGTCATGGCTGAGGCTCCGGATTTTCTCCCTGAGGCGGCAGGCCATTTTCTCAAGGCTGAAGCTCTGCCTGTTTATACCCTGCTCAAGGGGATAAAAGATTTTCTCTGGGATAACATTCTGCTCTTTGCCCTGCTCGGAACCGGAGTTTTTTTGAGCGTGGCGCTGCGCTTTCCCCAGCTGAAGTATCTCTTTAAGACCATACGCAAGATGGTGGCGGATATTCTGGCCAAAAAACCAGCCCGGGCAGGCAGTATGACGCCTTTTCAATCGCTTGCGACCTCCATTGCGGCCCAGGTCGGCACCGGGAATATCATTGGCGTGGCCTCAGCCGTTGCCCTGGGAGGTCCCGGAGCGGCGTTCTGGATGCTGCTCTCGGCCTTTTTCGGGATGTCCACCATTTTTTCGGAAGCCGTTCTGGCCCAGCTTTATCGGGAAGAGCATCATGGACAAAAAGTTGGTGGCCCGGCCTATTACATCCTTCATGGCCTAAAATCCAGAGCCTTTGCCATTCTCTTCGCTCTTCTCTGCATTTCTGGACTGGGCATTGTCGGCCTCATGGTGCAGTCCAACGCCGTGGTGGGTTCTTTGCATTCGGCCTTTGGCCTTCCCACCGACTGGATCAGCATCAGTCTCGTCGTCATCGTCGGGGTGATTCTTGCCGGTGGTATGGATCGCATCGGCAAATTTTCAGAGACGGTCGTTCCCATCATGGCCTTCATTTATATTTTTGGTTCGCTGCTCATTATCTTCATGAATCTGGGATCCCTTGCCCTGGCTCTTAAATGGATCTTTCTCGGCGCCTTTCGCCCTGAGGCCATAGGCGGAGGCGTGCTCGGCATCAGCATGCGCGAGGCCACGCGCTTTGGCCTGGCCAGAGGTCTTTTCTCGAATGAAGCGGGCATGGGTTCCACACCACATTCCCATGCGGTCGCAGCGGCAGAACACCCGGCAGAACAGGGTTTCCTGGCCATGGTTGGCGTTTTTATCTCCACCTTTCTGATCTGTCTCAGCACCGTTCTGGTCAACCTCAGCGGCGGCAGCTACGATGCCACCATTCCCGCAGGAGAAATGGCCGGCCGTGCTGAGCTGATGACCCAGACGGCCTTCCAGAATAATTTCGGTGCCTTCGGCGAGGTTTTCCTTGCCATTGCCCTGAGCTGCTTTGCCCTTACCACCATTGTCGGCTGGTATTTCTTTGCAGAATCCAATGTGAAATTTCTGGCCGGTCAGAATAAGTTTCTGGTCAGTGGCTTTCGGGTGGTCTCTCTTGCTTTTCTGGCCATCGGCGCTCTCAGCGCAAGCGGCGAGTTTGTCTGGACGCTTGCAGATCTCTTTATGGGACTCATGGCCTTGCCCAATGTGATTGCTCTGGTCCTGCTCTACAAACAGACCCGTGCGGTTCTTCGAGACTATGAAGCGGGTCAGGAAAAGGGCAATCTGGAGTGGAATGAAGAAAAACTGAAAAGCATACGCGCGCTGCGGCTGAGCAACCGTGAATGATAGTCGTGCCTTCAGCGCCTGGCCGTGAGCTGCGCTGCGGAACTTCGATGAGCTCAAAGACAGAGGTCTCAGACCCGCTTCCTGCACGCGAGAGCCAGCTTAGTAAAAGGGTTTAAGTCATCATGAAACAAAATTCATTCGCCAAAGATCCCTGCCAGCAGGATTATGACGGGAAAAAACACCCTCTCGCCTTAGTGACCGGGGCCAGCGGGGGCATTGGAAGCGCCACGGCCAAAGCTCTGGCCCGCGCAGGCTGCGACCTGATCCTGCACTATGCCCATCACGGGGAAAAGGCCCGTGCTCTTGGTGAAGAACTTAAGGCCTGCCATCTGCTGCAGGCTGATTTTTCCCGGGAGCAGGAACTTGAAGCTTTTCTTGGACAGGTGGAGGACATCGCCCGCAGCGAGGGACTGGATATTCTCGTCAATAATGCCGGGATTTCCGATTGGGGCCTTTTCTGCGAACTGAGCGAAGCGCGGCGGCAGGAGATCATGCAGGTCAATCTGAGCGCAGGCTGGCGACTTTGTCGCGCGGTCATGCCCGCCATGCTCAGCCGCCATCATGGCAGTATCGTCAATGTCGCTTCCATCTGGGGGCTGCACGGAGCTTCCTGCGAAGTGGCTTACAGTGTCAGCAAGGCGGCCATCATCGGGCTGACCCGTTCGCTGGCGGCCGAGTGCGGACCTTCGGGCGTGAGGGTCAACGCCGTGGCTCCGGGAGTGATTGAAACAGAGATGCTCCGGGACTTTGGTTCGGAAGAACTTAAAGATCTGGCGGAGCGGACACCGCTGGAACGCCTTGGCCGCCCGGAAGAGGTGGCTGCTGCCATTCGTTTTCTCGCCCTGGAAGAAGCCTCCTTTATCACGGGCCAGTGCCTGACTATTGATGGTGGTTTCACCCTGTGAAAGGATGAGAAAGAGATTTCATGTCCTGGAGCGCCCTGGTCGTCCGGAGGCAGGTCGCCCGGAGGCAGGTCGCCCGGAGGCGACAGCACGGCTGTGACAAAAAGCGCGAGAAAAGCGTGTTGATTGATGAGCTTATCGTCAGCAGTCCAAGCCGCTGCAGCTCTCGAACTGCTTGCAGGATCTGTCCTGAAAGCTGCGACGGATCAGCTAAAAATTGTGAGGCACGAACATGAATCCGTTTACTTCCGCTTCTCCTAACTCTTACAGAACCGTGTTATTAAAGACAACCGAGACTTTAAAGCAGCCCACAGCAGCGACCTCTCGAAAATCGCAAATGGCCTGGCTGCTCCTGCTTCTCTCATCATTTTTCATCATGAGCCTGCTCCCGACAGCTCCGGTCAAGGCTGACGGTGAAGGATGGATCGGTGTGACGGAGGGGCTCAGCACTTATGCGCAAGAAGAAGATACTTTCGGGGGGCCTGCTTCGGTTAAAGCCATTCTTGCGAATATCTCAGAGCTTGAGTGCGAGCAAAAGGATATCGCCAGGGAGGCAGGTACCAATGCCGAGGGGACGCGCCTTCTGCCCTTGCTCAACATCATTAACAGCTCCCAGTATCGTGTGCACTACAAGATCTTCGACAAAGAAGATGAGGAAGCGTTTTCTGACCATCTCTACGAGAGCTTTGCCAAATGGAAGATGCCCGTGATTCTCGCCGTAGTGGCGGAGAAAACGGAGGGCTGGCCTTATTCCAGTGGCCGTGCCCGGTATCTCGTGGCCTACGCCATTTCGGAAGATCAGAAGGAGGTCTGCATTTCGGATCCTTTTGTGCGTTATGGCAAGCTGGATCGGAAAGGCATCAAGGATTACTACACCGTGAGTCTGCACGATCTTTACCGGGCTTACGTGAAGGCGGGCTGTGCTCTCGGTTACCCCACAGAAAATCCCGCGGGGAAGCTTATTTTCCGCGTGACCGACAATCCCTTTCCCGAAAGCAAAGTGGACAAAGTCAATGTTGAACTGATCAATAACATGGATTCCGAAGTGGAGTATGCTCAGCCCATCGGACATCCTGAATTTATCGGTCTGCAGAAAAAAGTCGGCGGTGTCTGGAGCGATCTGGGTGAAGCCCGATTTATGCGATCGGAAAAGGCCATTCCGAAAGAAGAGTTTGACAAAGTGAAAAACGTTCTGCGCAAAGGGAATTCGATATCCTGGTCTTTTGACCTCTCCAGGCTGCTGCCGCAGAAAGATGCCGCAGCCTATCGCCTGATCCTGCCCATGCGTATAGAGGGGGAGGTCTACAATGTGTACTCTGAGGTGTTTACCCTCGATAAAACGGAGCGTCCGCCAATGCCGACGACGCGCAGCAGATAAGCCGCACGGGAGATCCATGCAGACAGAGATCTGATATTAAGAACGATATGCCAGATTAAATTTATCTACCATCAAAGTTTATTCATCAAATTTGATTCAAAGCACCGGAGGAAAAAATGAAAAAACACGACATCGCCCGCATGATCGATCACACCCTGCTCGCCCCCAACGCCTCAAGCGAAGATATCCGCAGCCTCTGCCGCGAGGCTGCGGAAAATGACTTTGCTTCGGTCTGCATTCAGCCCTGCTATGTCCCGCTCGCAGCCGAATGTCTCAAAGGCAGCACAGCGAAGGTCTGCACCGTGATTGGCTTCCCGCTGGGCGTCAACTGCACGGAGATTAAAGCTGCAGAGGCCGCGAAAGCCGTCGCTGATGGCGCTGACGAAGTGGACATGGTGCTGAACCGCAGCCTCGTCGCAGATGGCCGGTGGGCCGAGGTGCAAAAAGATATCGAAGCCGTGGTCGCTGCAGCCAAGGGTCGGCTCGTCAAAGTCATTCTGGAAGCGACCGAACTCCAGCCCGACGTGCTTGCAGAGGCCGCTAAAACGGCAGTCGCCGCCGGTGCGGACTTTGTCAAGACTTCCACCGGTTTTGTCGGCGGAGGCGCCCGCGTCGAAGATATCCGCATCATGAAAGAAGCCGTCGGCGATCGCGCCCAGATCAAAGCCTCAGGCGGCATTCACAGCTACGACGAAGCCATGGCCATGATCGCAGCCGGAGCCACCCGTATCGGCGCTTCCGCCGGGCTGGCTATTCTCGCAGGCGCGGAGGACTGATATTTTATTTGCCACCGGCTTGGACGATAGGACGATATCCAAAAACTCACCATTATTGTAGTTGTGTTGAGGAGAAAAAGCCGCTTCGACCGCTTAAACAGGGAAGAGGGAATAGAAGTGTTATAATTAAAAAGGCTTATGTGCCCTATTTGTTAATGGACATAAGTCAATTTTTGGATGTCGAGGTGAAAATGATGAAAGAAAAATGTCTAAGACCATTGAAGCATGCACTGGTCATTCTGCTGGGTGCTGTGCTGCTGCTTGGCCTATGGCCTGGCTTTGTGCTGGCTGACGATACCGAGCAAACCCCTCAAGTTGGTGTGGAAGCACCCAAAACTGAGGATGAGAAGGAGCCTGCGGAAGAAGCTGCTGGAATTTTAGCAGATGATTCCGCTAAGGAAGAAGATCACAAGGATAACGAGGACAACGAAGCGGTTGACGATGACGAGAACAGTGTGGCCGAGGAAGTCGCGAAGAACACGTATCTTTTCTATGTCGTTGTCGATGACGTGAAAGAAGAGAACGCGTTCTTTGAACAGTCCTGCAAGGATGGCGACCTTATTCAAATGGAGCTTCCGACCATTCAGGATCACCTTTTTCAAGGCGCGGTTTTTGCAAGCACTGGCGAGGTCTTCGATTTAACCCAGCCTGTTCAGGTTTCGGCCGATTCGAACGGGCAGTCGATTGAAGTGCTTCTGATTTACACTGCTGCCCCCCCCAATAGTATAAAGAAAGCACCCCCGTTAAGCGAAGCCGTTGCGAGAAACCTCACATCCAATAGGGACTACACTGAACTCAAAGACGCTGTGGCAGAGGCCAACTCGGGAGACACCATCGAACTACTCAAGGAACAAGAATATACTTTGTATGGCAACCCAAAGACGACAAAAACGCTGACTTTTGTAGGCCAAGGGTCTGGGACGACTTGGATAATTGGTTCTAAAACTCCGGATCCTAAGAAATTTGGTACGGAGTTTAACAGTGATTACAGCTTTGACGGTGCAGATACGATTACCTTCAAAAATATGACTCTGCTGTCCGGAACTGTAAATTATCTGGGCTTTACTCGCATCAACCACACGATCGTTGATAATTGTGTCGTCAACGGCAAGACATTCTATTGGGGCTATAAAGACGCAAGCTTTACCAATACAACGTTCAACGCTCCAAAAGGTGATTATGCACTCTGGACCTACTGCTCGCCAATTATGAATTTTACTAAATGCACCTTTAATTCTTCGGGCAAGACCATTAACGTTTATTCAGATTATGAAGCAGACAAACTTGATATAACGATCAACGTTCAAGATTGCACGGTGAATTCGCCCAATGGTGGATGGTTTCCTAAACCTGTTTTGAATATCAACGACAGCAATAAAGGCACGAAGAAAAACACCATCAATTTCACAGGTACGAACATCATTTATGGAAAGGTTGGCAGAGATACAGCGAAACCAAGTGATCCCAATCATACGGCGACATGCTCCAGATGGTTTGGTTTTGGTGGTAGACAAAACGCGAACAACACAGGTCGAACGGTCGTGACCATCGATGGCACGACGGTTTTCGAGAACGGCAAGATGATCTCACATGAACTGATCCCAGGTAAGTATACCGATGGCTATGTCGATAACGCCTACACGACGACGGAATGGACTCCAGAGGGAAATCAGTTTAAGCGCGAAAAAATCTGCGACTATTGTAAGTATAAAGTAGATGAAAAAGGTTACCAGCTCACTTATGACCCCGCCGGGGGGGTGTGGCCTGATGGGAAGAGCGATAAAAAAACAGAGGAGATTGTGACTCTTTCTCAGGCAAGTACCATCATAGGGGGCCCCACAAGAAAAGGCTATGAATTCCAGGGATGGCAGCTGGCAGGATCTCCTACTGTGTATCAGGCAGGTGCTTCTTATGCAGAAAAGAACGCGGCGAATGAGTTTATTAATGGTGAACTTACAGCCATGTGGAAACCCCTTCCTACTGAACCTGAAGAGGATCAGCCGGTGGTTTGGAATCCCAACTGTAACAACCCTGTGCCTGTCACCCCTATGACAATGCCCGTCATTGTGCAGAATGTACCAGCAAAGCCACTGCAAGTGGAAGTTCAGAACTTGCCCAGAACCGGAGCAGCCGCTGATCCCTCCCTTTTTTCAGGCCTCTTTGGACTTGTCGGCATTGCTTTATTATCTCTGAGCATCAGCAAGAGAAGATAAGCTCAGTCTTTCTCTGAGAGTCCTTTTATGACCAATGGCAGCGACCTCCGGAATGTTTTTGCGAGATTCCGGGGGTCGCTTTTTATCAAAATTAATTAAATTTACTTAAAGACAGAACCACAAGGCAAAGTCAGGCGAGCAAATGAAGCTGGACCATAAATATGGCCCATTAATAAGAGTGAAAAATTTTTTTGAAATAACGCTTGACATGGCAGTTAGCCAATGCTACCATGATCACAGTTAGTTAAAGCTAACACCATTGTTCCCCAAAGGCTGGCGGCTTCGCTGACAGTTGAGCGAGGCCGCCACCTCCTCTGAACTAAACTTGACGTGATGGCATAGTGCTTGAACCACATCAGCAAATACTTACTCTCCTTATATTTTTTTGCGTTATTCTGAACATCCGTTGCTCCGCGAAGCCATCACGCGGAGCAGCGGATTTCTGTATTGGGCCTCATATTGAGAACTTGTCTTTCAGGCTTCGCTGACAGTTGAGCGAAGCCGCCACCTCCTCTGAACTAAACTTGACATGATGGCATAGTGCTTGAACCACATCAGCAAATACTTACTCGTGACAGCCGAAAACGCGGTCAAAGATGAGGTCGACATTTTTCAGGTGGTAGAGAGGGTCAAAGCACTGATCCAGTTTTTTCGGGCCGAGTTCAGCGGCCAGGCCGGAGCTTTCGAGAAGCTGGCGGAAGGATTGATGTTCGGTCCAGGCCTGCATGGCCAGGGGTTGAATTTTGTCGTAGGCGGCTTCGCGGCTGAGTCCATTTTCGATCAGTGCGAGCATGACGTGCTGTGAGTAAATGACCCCGCAGGTGAGTTCGATGTTCTGGCGCATACGTTCAGGAAAGACGCTGAGCTTTTCCAGAATGTGGCGGAAGCGGATTAATTGATAGTGCAGCAGTTCTGTGGCGTCAGGTGCGATAATGCGTTCGGCGGATGAGTGGGATATGTCGCGTTCGTGCCAGAGGTTGATATCTTCAAAGGCGGCAAGCATATAGCCGCGCATGATGCGGGCGCAGCCACAGAGGTTTTCGCAGCCGATGGGATTGCGCTTGTGCGGCATGGCTGAGGAGCCTTTTTGCCCTGAAGCAAAATATTCTTCGACTTCGTGTACCTCGGTGCGCTGGAGATGGCGAATCTCGGTCGCGAATTTTTCCACCGAGGAAGCGAGAAGGGCAAGGCTGCTGTAATAGGCGGCATGGCGGTCACGCTGCAAAATCTGTGTGGAGATGGGGGCGGAAGCTATGCCGAGTTTCTCACAGACGTAGTCCTGAATGAAGGGGGGACAGTTGGCGAAGGTGCCCACAGCCCCGGAAATTTTGCCGCATTCAACGCCGTGAGCCGCAGAGATGAAGCGTTCGCGGTCGCGGCTGAGTTCTGCGTACCAGTTGGCCATTTTCAGGCCGAAAGAGGTGATTTCGGCATGAATCCCGTGAGTGCGGCCCATCATCGGCGTGAGTTTGTATTGAAAAGCTTTTTCCCGAATGACGGCGAGCAACGCATCGATCTCTTTGAGCAGCAGGGTGTCGGCTTTTTTGTAGAGCAGGCCATAGGCCGTGTCAACGACATCCGTGGAGGTCAGGCCGTAGTGCACCCACTTCTTTTCCGGGCCGAGGCTTTCAGAGACGCAGCGTGTAAAAGCCACCACATCGTGGCGCGTGCTTTCCTCTATTTCGCGGATGCGGGGCACGGTGAACCTGGCTTTGGCGCGCAGCGTTCGGACGTCTTCCTCGGGGATTGCTCCCAGCCTGGACCAGGCTTCGGCGGTCAGCAATTCGACTTCCAGCCAGGCTGAGAAAATGGCTTCGTCGCACCAGATATCGCGCATTTCCTGATGAGAGTAACGGTTAAGCATGAAAACCTCCTTATTTGATGTTTTTCAGTTTTTTTCAGCGTAATTCCCGATATCGCGGCGAAAGGTGAAACTGCCATCAGGGGGCAGCGCTCTGTCAAGCAGACCATAAAGACGCTCGCGGCAGGAAGGAATATCCGGGGCTAAAGCAGAAATGAGACAGACGCGTCCGCCCGCAGCCTGCCACTGTTTTTCAGAGATCTTTTTTGACCCCATGTGAATGAAGTCAAGGTCATTGGACTTGTGCACTTCCTCCATTAGGCCGGGCGGCAAAAGAGGCGATCCGGTAAGCTTCTCCGGGTAGCCGGGGGCAGCGAGAACCACACCGAGACAGCTTTCTTTGCAGACAGGCAGCGGTTCCGGTGAAGCGCTGTTAATCAGGCGACGAATGGCCTGGGCCAGATCCCCCCTAAGACGGGGCAAAATGACCTCCGCTTCAGGATCGCCCAGGCGGGCGTTAAATTCGATGACCTCGGGTCCTTCTGCTGTCATCATTAATCCGGCATAGAGAAAGCCGCGGAAGGGGTGGCCCTCTTCCACAAGGCCTTTGAGTACGGGTTCAATGATTTTTTGCAGACAGAGGCGCTGCAGTTCTTCCGAGACACGGGGAACGGGTGAAACTGCACCCATGCCGCCGGTATTTGCACCCTTGTTGTCATCGCCTATGGCTTTGTGATCCTGAGCCAGAGGCAGGGGCAGAGTGCGTGTGCCGTCTGCCAGGACGATCAGAGAAAACTCAAATCCCTCAAGAAACTGTTCTGCGACGAGCCAGTTGTCCTTATCCACCCTGAGATCCCTGAGATGAGCAAGCGCCTCATGAACGCTGTAGCAGATTCTGACGCCCTTGCCGCCCCGCAGGCCATTCTCCTTCAGCACCAGGGGATAGGCCGCCTGCTCTACATAAGAAAGTGCCGACGTCTTATCCTGGAAAATCTGACAGGCAGCGCTGGGAACCCCGACGCGCTGCATGAGTTTTTTGGCGTAAGCTTTGGAGCTCTCAATGCGGGCCGCAGCCTGGCTCGGTGCAAAAATGTCGATCCCGGCGTCCGTAAAAGCGTCGCTGATCCCGGCGGCAAGCGGCTGCTCCGGACCAACGACGACCAGGCTGATCTGTTCACGCCTGGCCAGCTCGATGAGCGCAGTAAAATTATCTTCAGCGATGTCGAAGCAGGGACAGAGTTCGGCGATGCCGTCTGAACCTCTGGCGCAGATCACGCCGCTGACGCTGGGCGAGCGCAGAAAAGCTTTGACAAGGGCCATTTCACGCCCGCCGTGACCGATGACGAGTATTTTTTCCATAGACGGATTCTCCTCATTTTTTCAGTGCCAGAAGTGGCGGATGCCCGTGGCGAGCATGGGAATACCCGCTGCGTCGGCAACTTTGACGGAATCTTCGTCGCGAATGGATCCGCCCGGCTGAATTACGGCGCGGATACCTGCCTGGACAGCCAGTTCCAAGCTGTCCGACATGGGGAAGAAAGCGTCTGAGGCGAGCACCGCGCCCCTGGCTTTTTCACCGGCTTGTTCAAGAGCGATTTTACAGGCTCCGACGCGATTGCTCTGGCCCACGCCGAGGCCCACGGTCGCCCCGTTTTTGTAGAGAACGATGGCATTGCTCTTGCAGTGTTTGACCACCAGAAAAGCTTCCAGGAGCTCCCGGCGGGTGGCGCCGTCGGCATCGATATGGCCCATCACGCGAAGCTCAGCTTCGCTCACCTGGCGGAGATCACGCTCCTGCAGCAGAAGACCGTCAAGGACTGAAACCATTTTCAGCGTCTGACGCGGCCTTCCGTCGCTCATGGGCAGAGTCAGAAGGCGAAGGTTTTTCTTTTGCTGCAGAATAGCCAAAGCTTCTGGAGCAAAGGAAGGCGCAATGATGATCTCCAGAAAAATCCCGTGCATTTTTTTTGCCATGCTGCTGCTTATTTCACGATTGGCCGCGACGATACCGCCGAAAATACTCACAGGATCGGAGGCATAGGCTTTGTCCCAGGCTTCGTCCAAATGGTCCGCCAGGCCAAGCCCACAGGGATTCATGTGTTTCAGAGCGACCACACAGGGTCGGCTGAACTCGTGCAGCAGCTCAATGGCGGCGTTGGCATCCTGAATGTTGTTGTAGCTCAGCTCTTTGCCGTGGATTTGCCTGGCTTCGGCCAGCGAGAGATCCGAGCACTCAGGCAGGCGGTAAAAAGCAGCTTTCTGATGAGGATTTTCACCGTAGCGGAGTCCCGAAACTTTTTCGAACTTCAACTGCAGCAGCGGAGGAAATTCGCCTTCTTCGTCAAGCTCTGTTTCATATAGAGCAGAGGTATTTGACAGCTTTTCAGCTGACGTCTTAACCTCTTCCTTTTCCGGCCCATCTGCGGCGTTCTCCGTGCTGTGAAACCAGGCGGCAATCAGTCTGTCATAAGCCTGGGTCAGTTCGAAAACCTTGCAGGCCAGGCGTCGGCGCAGGGGCAGGGCTGCAGCTCTGGCGACTTCACCCCTCGTCTTTTCCTCGCGCAGGGCCTCGAGCACAGCCGGATAATCGGCAGGGTCGGTCACGACGGTCACATCCTGATAATTTTTTGCGGCGGCACGCAGCAGCGTGGGCCCTCCTATGTCGATATTCTCGATCATCCCTGCTTCTGGCAGGCCCTTCTGCAGGGCTTCAGCAAAGGGATAGAGGTTCACGCAGACAAGGTCGATGGTTGCGATGCCGAGTTTCTGCAGGCAGGCCATATCGTCAGGTCTTTCGCGGCGGGCCAGAATGCCTCCGTGAATGGCGGGATGCAGGGTTTTGACGCGACCCTCCAGCATTTCCGGAAATGCGGTCAGGGAGGAGACGTCTGTGACCTCCAGTCCCGCTTCACGCAGAACTTTCGCCGTACCGCCGGTCGACAGCAGCCGGTAGCCGAGCTTCTGCAATTCAGCGGCGAATGCGCTCACGCCCTCTTTTTTATAGACTGAAATCAATGCGCTTTTCATCATCAGTTTTCCTCCCTGCCTGGTTTTGGAGCATTATGCTGTATTCTGTGCGGGTCACAGGTGTCTTGAACGGGGTTCCGGCACGCTCTGCGAAGCTGTTTCCTGCGAGACAGGATTTCTCCCTTTTTCAGCAGCAATCTCCGCAGCTGCACGCCGGATGACCTGCGGGTAGATCTCGTGTTCCTTGTTGTGCACGGCCGTTTCAAAATCGCAAAGGCTCATGCCGGGCGTTAGTGGGACGGCTTCCTGGGCGAGCAGGGGACCGGAATCCAGCCCTGCATCGACCAGATGCACACTTACCCCGCCGCACTTTTCAGCGGCAGCGTAAATTCTGGCGATAGCGTCCTTACCCGGGTAGGCGGGGAGCAGGGAAGGATGCAGGTTGAGGATGCGGGAGGGATAAGCGCTGAGCAGCACCTCGCCCACGAGGCGCAGATAGCCGGCCAGGGCGATCAGCTCGATGCCTTTTTCTCTCAGCTTGCTAAGAATAAACGTTTCACAGGCGGCTTTATCGGGGAAGTCGTGTGGCCTCGCAAAGAGCAGGGGAAAATGCTTCTCAGCCGCGAAGTCGGCGGCCCCGCAGGCTTTGTCGCAGACCAGCAGGGAGAGCTCGATCTCCGGCATTGCGCCTGCCTGCCAGAGTTCGTAAATGCGGCGAAAATTTGTGCCCCTGCCGCTGGCAAAGACGGCCAGGCGGACAGGCGAAAACGGTCTGCTTTCGCTCATAAGCGTCATTTGCGATGTTTTACCAGAAAAAGCTGCAGCCGCAACAAGAGAACGGGTATTGTCATCCATCGGCTTACTCAAGGATCACACCCTCACCTTCTTCAATATGCCCGATGACGGCAGCGGCCTGACCAGCAGACTTCAGGATGGCGATAGCGGTTTCGGCCTGCTCCGCAGGCAGGGCGATCATGTAGCCGATGCCCATATTGAAGATGTTGAACATCTCTTTTTCGCTGAGCCCGCCGATTTTCTGAGTCAGGGCAAAGATGGGCGGCTGGATCCAGCTCTTTTTATCGAAAACATAACGGAAACATTGCGGACTCATGCGCGGCACATTCTCAAAAAAACCGCCTCCGGTGATGTGAGCCATGCCGTGAATCTTTCCCTCCAGAGCCTTTAAGAGGGCAAGCACGGGTTTTACATAGAGCCTCGTCGGGCTGAGCAGTGTTTCGCCGAGACTTTTTTCGAGTTCCGGGAAGCGGCTCTCGCAGCGATAGGCATGGTCTTCGAAGTAAATTTTGCGCAGCAGGGAAAAGCCGTTGGAGTGGCAGCCGCTGGAGGGCAGTCCGATAATCAGATCACCGCTCTGCACGTTTTCGCCGCTGATCAGCTTTGCCTTTTCGACCACGCCGCAGCAAAAGCCGGCAAGATCATAATGCCCTTCAGCATAAAGGTCGCTCATTTCGGCGGTTTCGCCGCCGATCAGGGCGCAGTTGGTTTCGCGGCAGCCCCTGGCGACGCCGGAGACAATCTCGGCGACAAGCTTAGGATCTGCTTTTGCCAGGGCGATGTAGTCCAGAAAGAAGAGGGGTTCCGCGCCCTGCACAAGCACGTCGTTGACACACATGGCGACGGCATCGATGCCTATGGTGTCGTGCTGGTTCATAGCCATGGCGAGTAGCAGTTTGCTTCCCACGCCATCGGTGCCGGAGACGAGAACAGGCTCCCTGAAGCCCAGAAGAGAAAGATCAAAGAGCCCGCCAAAACGGCCGAGTGAGTCGAGCGCACCGGGGCGTTTTGTGCTCTCAAGATCTTCTTTTATACGGCGCACGACTTCGTAGCCGCGCTCCAGATCGACGCCGGCTTCGCGGTACGCAGCGGCAGCCTCGGCGTGGGGAGAGGGCTTGCGCCCCGGAGTTTTGTCGGAGGGTTTTTCACTGATCATGGACAGATCCTTTCTTTTTTTAACAAGTTCTTTCATGAGGGCCTCTTTAAGAATGGGGTTCTTTCATACACCGGGCTGGCCGCACTGTTTTTCAGCTATTATCCTCAAAGCCTTAATTTCAGAGCGTTTTTTCTAAGTCCTTTTCATTGCCTGTGTGGCATCTGGCGCGGCGTTCTTTTTCGGCCTCGATGATTTTTTTGTAGTCAAAGAGCGGCGTTGGATAATGTTCAGAGAAACAGGCATCGCAGACGGAATCGCGGCCGATAGCCCGGCGCAGTCCCTCGTTGCTGATATAGGCCAGGCTGTCAGCGCCGATACAGCGGCAGATTTCCTCTGTGCTCCGGGTACTGCCGATCAGCTGGTCATAGGAAGAGGTATCGACGCCATAAAAACAGGGGGAAATCATCTTGGGGCTGGCAATGCGCATGTGAACTTCGCGCGCCCCTGCACGGCGCATCATGGCGATAATTTGCCGGCTTGTCGTTCCTCGCACGATACTGTCATCGACAAGGGTAATGCGTTTGCCCTTAACCAGGGGGTGAATCGGTGAAAGCTTCATGCTTACGGCCAGGTCGCGCCGCGTCTGTGTGGATTCAATAAAGGTGCGTCCGCTGTACTTATTCTTGATCAGGCCTTGATCGAAGGGAACGCCGCACTCTTCGGCATAGCCCCGGGCCGTCGAGGTGGCTGACTCAGGGACACCGACAATGAGGTCGGAGGGCGCAAAACTCTCACGGGCGAGCTGCATGCCGGCACGAAAGCGTGACAGGTGGACATTAATGCCATCAATTTCGCTGTCCGGCCGGGCAAAATAAATGTACTCCATGAGGCAGATGGCGCTCTTCTGTCTTTCTGCAAAACGTGTCGAGCTCAGGCCATTGGCACTGATCTCAATGATCTCGCCGGGCTCCACATCACGGACAAATTCCGCCCCGATAATATCAAAAGCGCAGTTTTCAGAAGCGATGACCCAGCCCTCGCCAAGGCGGCCGAGCGTCAGCGGCATCATGCCCAGCGGATCGCGGACGGCATAGAGCTTATCCCGTCGCAGAATGACATAACAGAACGAGCCGACAAGACACTGCAATGAACTCGTCAGGGCGGGCAGAAATTTGTCTTTGTTTTGAACGAGCAGATAGGCGAGGATCTCGCAGATGGAAGTCGACTGGAAGATCGCACCGTTTTGCTGCAATTCCGCACACAGCTGCTCCTGATTCAGGAGGGAGCCGTTGCTGGCGAGGGCAAATTCTGCGCGCATGTGACGGAAGTGCATGGGCTGAAGATTGGACGTCAGGTGGTTTTCCTTCGAAACGTAGAGACAGTGTCCCAGGGCGTTGCGTGCCCCCCGCGCTTCGAGTTTTTCCACTTTGTCCTCAAGTACAGAGCGGACCATGCCAAAGCTTTTTTGTCCCTCAAAACTCTGCTCATCGCAGGTGTAAATGCCGCAGCCTTCCTGTCCCCGGTGCTGCAGGGCGTAAAGGCCGTAATAGGTTTTGGTTGCGGCCTGATCCACGTGATACAGGCCGATAAGGCCACATTCGTGATGCATTTTTTATCCTCGATTTCCAAACATGCGCCTGACGATTAAGAAAATTCAGGCTTGAAAAAGTTGCCGGAATCCTCTGGTCAGGATTGTATTTTGCGCTGACGGCAATAGCGCACAGCGTTGGCAAAAATCTTCTGCACGCCTATGCCCGGTATATTTTTGAAAAGACCTTCGCGCACACGTTCCGAATGGCCCATCTTGCCGAGAATATGACCATCTTCTGAAATCAGCCCTTCGACGGCATAGGCAGAACCGTTGGGATTCCAGGGGGCGCTTTCAGCGATATGATTGTGTTCATCGACATAGCGAAAAGCGATCTGTCCCCTGGCGAAGAGCTGCTGGGCTTCCGCTTCCGAAACAAGAAAGCGGCCCTCGCCATGAGAAACGGGGACGATATCAATTTGCCCGGGACAAAGTCCGTCCAGCCAGGGCGAGCGTCCGGGATCTGTACAGAGCTGTGTGCGTGCCATGCGGGAAATATGTCGCCCCTGTTGATTAAAGAAGAGTGTCGGAGAATCTGTGCGCTGTTTATCCGGGTTGCCATAAGGCAGAAAACCGGATTTCAGCAGGGCCTGAAAGCCGTTGCAGATGCCCAGAACAAGCCCGTCTTCACGCACAAATTCAAGAATGGCGGCTGTGACGGCGGGAGTTTTGAGAAAGTTGACGATAAATTTAGCGGAACCATCCGGCTCATCGCCAAAGGAGAAACCGCCGCTCAAGGCGAGAATCTGACTTCGCTTCAGCTTTTTAAGAAAGCTCCTGAGATCTGCGGCGGCCATTTCCGGCGTGAGATTGCGGATGAGCAGCATCTCGCAGTCTGCGCCTGCCGCGCGAAACGCCTCAGCGGTATCAAATTCACAGTTGGTTCCAGGAAATACCGGGAGCAGAACGTGGACAGGGCCTTCTGACCTGTTTCCCGAACTGAGATGAGGCAAAGCAGGGGCAAATCCTTTCGCTCCGTCCATGCAAAGTCCTTTTGAATTTTCAGGGTTAAGGTGATCCTTCTTGTCCGCGCAAAATTCTTCAGAGTTAGCGGTGAGTTTTTTCGGCGCACATGCCTGTCCTGTTAAGACGTCCTTTGAAAGTGACAAATCCTCCGTATTTTCGGCTCCAAGCGGCGGAAAAACCCGATTGTAGGCCCAGCCCAGAGCGGCCTGCATCTCGTCAAATGTTGTCAGAACATTTTCGTTCCAGGCAATGCCGTCGATTTGGGCATCGCTTTTAGCAAGCAGAAGGCGGGTGACAGAGCCGGCCTCTTCAGGGAGTTCCTCCGGTGGGAGAAAACTGGCATAAACAAGGCCGCCCGGCGCATTGTTCAGCAGCTCTAAGCCGGCGCACTCTTTACTCAGGCGCAGGCCCACACGATTGCCCAGAGCCATCTTGGCAAGGGTCACGGCGAGGCCGCCGGGACGCTCACTGCTTGCTGCTGCCACAGTCCCGGTCGCCTGCATCGCATGAAAAGACTTATACAGATGTCTTAGGGCTGCGTAATCAGGGCAGGCGTTCGCAAGTGGCCGGTGAGGCAAATAGTAAAGGTAGAGGGTTTGGCCTGCCTTGAGGGGAGGAAGAGTTGCAGAAAGCACATCAGAGGCGGGTACTGCCGCGACCCCGAAGCTCACGAGGGTTGGAGGGACATGCCATTTTTCAAAGCTCCCCGACATGGAGTCTTTGCCGCCAATGGCCGCAATGGCAAAGGCATCCTGGGCGTCGAGGCTGCCGAGCAGTGCTTGCAGCACTTCGCCCCAGGCTTCTTCCTGCTGATCCAGGCGGCGAAAATATTCCTGGCAGCTCAAGTAGATATGGGCCGGATCGGCGCCTGCGGCAACGAGGACGGAGACGGCCTCTACCGTGCTGTAGGCACCCATGAGATAAGGCGAAATATCGGCCAGCTCAGGACGGAAACCATAGGCCAGCAGCGAAGCTGTGCTGCTGCCGCCATCCATGGGCAGAGTCTGGGCAGAAACGGCTTCCTCAGAGGCCTGATACCTGCCCCCATAAGGAAAAAGCACCGTGGAACGCCCGATGCTGGCGTCAAACTGCTCAACGAGACCCTGCTGCAGGCCATGGTTGGCTTGTTTGAACCAGTCAAGCAATGTTACGCGCTGCAAATTTCTGGCCGTGCAGGGTGAAGGCTCTTGCCAGGAGGCCTTTTCAGGATCGCAAAGGCGTACCCTTTGGCGGCGGGGAGCCCCATTGGTGTTAAGAAATTCGCGGGAGAGATCCAGCACGACTTGCTTTCCCATGAACATGCGCAGACGCCGCTGAGCGGTGACCTCGGCGATTTCCGTAGCCTCGAGGTTTTCTTCGTGGGCGGCGGCGATAAAGGCCGCTACATCCTGAGGCGCCAGAAGCACGGCCATGCGCTCCTGAGATTCTGAAACGGCGATTTCCATGGGGGAGAGGCCGGCATACTTGAGCGGGACCCGTTCAAGGTGAATGCTGAGGCCATCGGCCAGTTCGCCCACAGCCACAGCAACCCCGCCCGCGCCAAAGTCGTTGCAGGAACGTATCAGCGGGGCGACATCAGCGCGGCGAAAGAGCCGCTGAAGCTTGCGCTCGTTGACGGGGTTTCCCTTCTGTACTTCTGAACCGCAGTGGCTCAGGGAAGCTTCCGTGTGGGCTTTCGAAGAACCCGTGGCTCCGCCCACGCCGTCACGGCCGGTACGCCCGCCGAGCAAGAGCACCCGATCTCCCGGACGAGGCTCAGCCCGGCGCAGCCTGGCCTCCGGAACGGCAGCGACCACGGCTCCGACTTCCATATGTTTGGCAACGTAGCCCGGATGAAACAATTCCCGCACCTTGGTGCTCGCGAGACCAATCTGATTCCCATAAGAAGAAAAACCTCTGGCGGCACGGAGGGATATTTCACGCTGGGGCAGTTTGCCGGGCAAGGTGGCTTCAAGCGGCGTGTTGATATCTCCTGCGCCGGAGAGGCGTAGAGCCTGATAGACCCAGGCGCGCCCGGAAAGGGGATCACGAATGGCCCCGCCCAGACAAGTGGCCGCCCCGCCGTAAGGTTCAATTTCCGTGGGATGATTGTGCGTCTCATTCTTGAACATGAGAAGCCAGGGCTCTTTCACATCATCGCTCAGACGTTCGGCCTTGATACGGACAGAACAGGCATTGATTTCGTTCGAAATTTCCTGCTCTTTCAGCAGGCCGCGCCGCCGCAGCTCGCGGCTCATGATCGTGGCGATATCCATGAGACAGAGCGGCTTTTCACTGCGGCCGTTGTCTTGGCGAAGAGCCTTATAACGGGCCAGGGAGGCATCAAGTTCGTCCTTGAAGCGGCGGCTCTCGTTACGGATGTCGTACAATTCGGTGTTGAAAGTAGTGTGCCGGCAGTGGTCGGACCAATAGGTATCCAGCACCTTGATTTCCAAGTCGTTCGGTTCGCGTTTTTCACGACGGAATTCATCGCGAATGAGCCGCAGGTCATCGACATTCATGGCCAGGCCATGCTCCCGGATGAAATTTTCGAGTCCTGCTTTATCAAGCTCGCAGAAGCCGGTATACACGGGCACGTTTTCGCAGCGAGAACGGTCCTCTGCCGGGAACACCGGGCGTCCTGCCGCCTCGGCTTCAAGCCAGTCGCTGAGCTTGACTTCGCGGTTTTCCAGCGGTTTGATGAGCTGTAAGCGCAAAGTCTTTCTTTCAGCTTCGCTGAGTTTTCTGTCAAAGAAATAAAAAACCGAGCTGTGAACACGGAGCTCGGATTCTGGGAAGAAGAGGCGCAGACACTGCTCTGCTGCATCTCTCCGCTGATCGTACTGACCTTCAAGGCTGCTTATGCCTAAGCTGTCACCTCCCTGGGCAAACTCTCTGACTTCCTCAGAAGTCAGGACCTCGTCTACCAGGGGATCGCTGAGAATGCGCCGGCTCAAACATTCATATTCTTCCGGAGTAGCTTCCGAGACAGCGTAAATGTTGAACAGGGCCAGCTTCTGCAGCTTTATGCCAGGCAGACGGTTGAGCGAAGAGAGTGCAGCCTTCTCTGTGTCGCGAAAACCTTTCTTTTTACGAACGAAAATGAGTTTATCCATTGAACCCTCAATCTTCTGATGATCTCAGTATTTCATACCTTCGGCTGTGGACGGAAAGGACAGTTCATTGACCCACAAAGGATCCTCGGAGCCAGGCTCCTGCTTTCATCTCCGCTGAGCGCTTATTTTTCCTCTGTAAGGATTTCTGCGACGTCTATTTCAGAAGAAGTCAGCACTTTCTGCGTCTGATTGCGGCGAAATTCCTTATAAGCGGTGGCGAGATCGCGGTCGCCAAGAGCCAGAATGGAAACTGCCAGGAGAGCGGCATTATAAGCGCCGGAAGCCCCAACGGCAGTAGTAGCAACGGGAATGCCCCGCGGCATCTGTACGGTGCTGAGCAGCGAATCGAGGCCGCCCATCATGGAGGTCTTCATGGGGACGCCAATGACCGGCAAAGACGTATGCGAAGCGCAGACCCCGGCCAGATGAGCGGCTCCTCCGGCGCCTGCAATCAGGATCTTGATGCCTCTGCCTTCCAGACCCTCTGCCAGCTCGCGGACCGCGTCCGGCGTGCGGTGAGCGGAAAGGGCATGAGCTTCAAATTCAATGTGAAATTGGCTGAGTACTTTGAACGTTTCGGACATCGCCTCGAGATCGGAGCGCGAGCCCATAATGATGGCCACCTGGACGGACATATCTCCTCCTTGAAAAAGAAAAACGCCTGACCCTTTCCCTGCAAAAACCGCCATCAACGGGGCGATGGACAATTTTTGCGCCTGTGGTCCGCTTGAAGAGCGGAGTGAACATGGTCAGCGTGGACAAACAGTAAAACAGGCATTGAATACGGCTCATTCTAGCCTTAGTGCCCAAGCCCTGCAAGTTAATTTGTAAAAACATCATCTTGCTTTTTCGTGAAAAAGATGAAAAGTCGACTTAAAAAGAACAAATATCACCATAAATTTCTACGATATCCAAAAAACGAGCAATATTCCAACAATATTGTTAAAAACAGGTGAAAAATCTTTGTAAAAATCTAACATAGACAGAAAACAGCTTGCCGCAAATTTGGCGCTTGATTGCTGGAAAAAGGGCGTGCTCAGGGCTAAACTCTTCATATTCTGTAAAAGAGGAGGAAAGCTTCCTCAGCAACTGTGCTTTGTTTCCATCGCTGTCTGCTGCAGACAAAGCGGGCAGCGTTCTGACGAAAAGCGGTGCGGAGAGCCGGGGAAGTCCTGAGTCAAAATGTCGTTAATGAAAGAAAGTTCTATTCCCGAACTGCCGCTGATTTCCCGTGGCAAGGTACGAGATCTCTACGATCTTGGCGATGCCCTGCTCCTCATCTCGACGGATCGGGTTTCCGCCTTTGACGTCGTTTTCAATGAGCTTATTCCGGATAAAGGGGCCATTCTGAATAGTATTTCGGCCTTCTGGTTTGAGAAGCTCGCACCGGTACTCCCCAATCATGTGCTCAGCACTCAGCCTGCGGATTATCCGCAGTTCCTGCAAAAATACAGCAAAGACCTGGAAAAGCGCTCCATGATCGTCAAAAAGGCCAGAATGCTGCCTGTCGAATGTATCGTCCGCGCCTATCTGGAAGGTTCGGCACTCAAATCCTACCAGCAGGACGGCTGCATCAATGGGGTCAAAATGCCGGACGGCCTCGTTCAGGGCGATCGCCTGCCCCAGTTGATTTTCACGCCTTCGACCAAAGAAGAAAGCGGGCACGACCGCAACATCTCCGTTGAAGAACTGGCCGAATTGCTTGGCAAAGAGATGGCTGAAAGCTTGGAAAAGGCCAGTCTTGACCTCTTCAAAGCCGCCTCGGCGCACGCAGAAAAATGCGGCATTATCCTGGCGGACAGCAAAATGGAATTTGGCCTTGTGGGCGACGATCTAATGCTCTGTGATGAAGCCTTTACCCCTGATTCCAGCCGCTTCTGGGCCAAAGACAGCTGGCAGCCCGGCCACGCCCAAAAGAGTTTTGACAAACAATTTCTGCGCGAGTGGCTGGAAACGCTGGATTGGGACAAAACACCCCCTGCGCCAGCCCTTCCGAAGGACATCATTGATAAAACGGCGGCGCGCTATCGTGAGGCCTGGCAGAGACTTACCGGCAGAGTCTGGGAGGACTAACAGCCCGCAGGCGATTAGGTCACAGTGGCCCCGGAAAGAAAATAAGGCCGGGTTCCGGGGCGATTATCTTTATAAAGTTTTATAAAGCCAATAAAATCAGCGTTAGTTAAATTATAACAAGGAAGTTCAAGCCGGTTTAAGCTGCTTTCGGGCGGAGCAGGCGACGCCTGCGCTCCTTCACAGACTGTGCTGCTCCGCTTGACTGGCCTGCCGGTCACGATGTTCACCGGACTGTTTTTCGGCCTGACGTTTCCCCTTGAGAATGAAGTCCAGCAGCGAATCGTAAATCGGGGCGCTGCGGCAAAATTCGACGGTGACATAAGCGAAGAGGGTGACGACGCCCAGGGGCAGGAGGCTTCGCAGGGAAGCGGTCATTTCGACGATGAGCAGAATGCCCGTAATGGGCGATCGCACGATGGCGCCGAAGTGGGCGCCCATGGCCAGAATGGAGAAGAGGGTGACTTCTTCCGCACTTAAAAGGCCGAAGCTCCACAGGACCGTGCCGAATGCATTACCGACGAGAGAACCCAGCACGAGCAGGGGAAAGAATATGCCCCCGGGAATGCCTGAGCAAAAGGCCAGAACCAGGAGGAGAAGTTTTTCCACATAAAGGACGACAAATTCTGAGGCCGGCAGCCAGTCGCTGGGCTTAATAAAGATAAAGGCTTCACCTGCGGAAAAGAGGCGGGGATCCAGGAGGACAGCGACACCCGTGAGGAGAAAGGGCAGGAGAATTTTGCCCACGAGGGGCAGCCTGAGTTTGGCATAAACGCGTTTTCCTGCCATGATCAGCGTGTTAAACAAAGCACCGGAGAGGCCGATCACGACGCCCAGAATGCAGAGCAGTCCATAGAGCCGAAAGCCCGGACGCTGCATGAGCGGCAGCGATAAGACGGGCCGTGAGCTGAACACCAGGGCGGAGATAAAGTCGGCGGTGAGTGCGGCTGCAAAGGCGGAGAGCATGGTGCGGGGGGTAAAAACCTTGTGCAGCTCTTCCTGGGCAAAAATCACCCCCGCCAGGGGTGCATTAAAGGCTGCGGAGAGACCGGCCGCGGAGCCGCTGACCATGAGGAGGTCGCTGTCACTTTTTTTCATTTTAGTCTTTTCGGCATAGGCTTCGCCCACCGCAGCGCCGATCTGTACAGAAGGACCTTCACGGCCCAGGGTCAGGCCGCCGCCCAGGCTGAGGAGACCGCCGAGAAATTTGTAGACGAGCACGCGCAGCCAGGAGTAATGGAGTTGGCCTTTTAGTTTACCGGCCACCTGAGGGATGCCTGAGCCACCGATCATGGGTTCACGCTGGACGAAAAAGGCCGAAAGCAGGGCAAAAAGGGCCATCAGGCCCAGAAAGACGAGGCAGCCTCCAAAGCTTTGCCGCCCCCAGAGCAGGAGATTTTTGACCTGCGCGCCAATCAGGGGAATGAGGCGTCGGTAAAGCGTGACGACAAGGCCGGCCAGAGCGCCGGCAGCCATGCTGTGAGCGGTCAGGCGGAACACCCTGTGGACTTTTGCCCGGCGCGGATCTTCGTCGCGGGCTGCGGCGACTTTTGAGCGCCTCAGCCACGCTCCAAATTTGCTTTTCAGGCTCTTTTCGTCCGGCCTGTTTTTCTTGTTTGAATTTCCTGTTTTCATGTTTCCTTTGTCCTGCTGTCCTTAGGTTCTATGCTTGGTAATTTTGCCTTGTATGTCTGATATTTTCTTCCTTTATTTCGTTGGTCTTGATGATCTCACTTATCTCGATGACCCTGCTTGCTCTGATAAGCGCCACAATCTTGATGTGGATTTGTGACTCAACCTGCCAGAAACTGACCCCAACAAGCTGATTTTGCTATTCTCAGGAAAGATGATCTCTTTGCGTTGATTCTACCGTTCAGCTCAGCGCCCGCAGGCGGGCGTTCAGTTTTGCGTAGATGGGCTGCATCTGAGGCTCGCTGCAGTGGGCGCAGACCTCATCGAGCAAAAACCAGGCCACACCGCTGTTCTCATCTTCTTTTATGCGCAGCGGCGCGGCCGCATCTGCTTCCAGAAGCCAGGTCAGATTATAGTGAAGATGGGCCGGGACGAAAAGTCCGCGCCGCTGATGGGCTTTGACCTTGAGGATTTCCAACGAGACAGGAGCCTTTTCTCTGCTTGATAGGACGTCAGTATTAAGTACGCGAAATTCCCTTAAACCAGTCTCTTCTTCTGCCTCGCGCAGGGCCACATGGAGAAGGTCGGGGTCGCCGTCGGCGTGACCGCCCGTCCAGGCCCAGGAGTCAAAAATCCGGTGATAGACCAGGAGGACTTTTTTGTGTTCTCGATCACAGATCCATGCGGAGGCGGTAAAATGTCCGTCCGCACAGCTGCGGCAGAGGACATCCGGATGAAGCTCACAGGCCTGGAGCATCACCTGCAGATCCTCTTTTTCCCGTGGGTTCTGGGGTGTGCAGGAGCGAAGCAGGGCTTTCAGGCGCTCAAGTTTTTGGGCTTCATGAATGCTCCCCGCGAAGAGGGAATAAGAATCGTAAGAGGAATGATTGGAAGAAGGCTTCATACGCTGAGTTTAACACGATCTCCGAAAAGAGAACCTGTTATAGGTGTTTTCTGATCCTGTGCTCATGAAGATGGACATGGCCTGCTTGACGCGGCGGGGGTCTTTATTGGCTGTTTTTGCGGCGCTGTCGGTTGCGCAGGGTGAGAGCGCGGCGCAGCAGACGCTCGCGCTCATTCCGGGCGGGCTGGAGCATGACAAAATCCAGTGCTTCATCAAGGGCTGCGCCGATTTCCGGCCCCGTGAAGCCCAGTTCCTGCAGGTCTTTACCGTTGATCGCCAGATCTTTGAGACGATGGGGTCCTGCCTGGTAGCGGCTGATTTCCGCTTGCAGACGCTCGATGCGGCCGAGCTTTTTCTCGCGCCAGAGTTCCGACTGGGCAAGCACATCCACGCGCTGCAACTGGGGTAAATACGATAAAACCTCATCACTTTCCTCCCGCACCAGACGGGCGATGCGACCCGGGCGTTCTGAAATAAAATTGTGCAGGGCGACGATGCGGGTGATCAGTCTGCGCTCGGCTTCGGGAAGAAAAAGCTTCCGCGTGAATTCTTCTGTGAGAGCGGCGGAAGGGACCTCATGTCCATAAAAATGGGCCCGCCCATCTTTGCCGTAGGTCTTAGCGCTGACTTTGCCGAGATCATGGCAGAGGCAGGCGATGCGCAGGGTGAGATCATCGGTCATTTTGGCCGCTTCGATTGAGTGACGGCCGACATCCCAGCGATGGAAAGGCGTCTCCTGAGGGCAGTTAAAGCAGGCCTCTAATTCCGGATAGAGCCAGGGGAGAAGGCCGTACTCGTGCAGATCGGTGATGCCGTCAGGGTCGGCTTCGAGAATTTTTAAAAATTCTGCGGCACAGCGCTCGGCACTGACGCGGGCGATGCCCGGAGCGGCGGCACGAAGGGCGTCCAGGGTCTCCTCTTCGATGCGAAAACCCAGTTTGCGCGCAAAGCGCACGGCGCGAAGCAGGCGGAGGCTGTCCTCCTCAAAGCGCCGGGCCGGGTCGCCCACCGCACGGATCAGACCGGCCTTTAAATCTGCCTGCCCGTCAAAGGGATCGCAGAGCTCACCCTCCTTATTCAACGCCATCGCATTGACCGTAAAATCCCGCCGTGCGAGATCTTCCCTCAAGCTGCGCACGAAGCAGACGGACTCGGGGTGGCGGCCATCGAGATAGTTTCCGTCGACACGAAAGGTCGTGATTTCAAAGGATTGCTGCTCCAGGCGAACACTGACGGTGCCGTGGGCGAGGCCCGTTTCGAGGACGGTCAGCCCCAGTCCCTCAAAGAGGGCCTTTGTTTCTTCCGGCAGGAGGGAGGTGGCAATATCCTCATCGGTACTGGGATAAGCGCGCAGCAGGTCGCGTACGGCGCCGCCGACGAGCCAGGCTTCGCCTTTTTCGTCCAGCTTGCCGAGCAAATAACGTGATTTTGAGCTGATACCGGCGCTTAAATCGACGGGAGCCTGACTAACGGTATCGACGGGAGTTTTATCAACGGTTTTGTTCATATGATTTATTATGATTTATTACGCTTGTTCATCAAAGCTTCAATAAGCATGGGATCCTTGAAGTTTAAAGGCTCTCGGGATCAACGGTGCTGAAAGGATTTTGGGATTGTCTGCAGGTGAAGTTGCAGGCAAAGATCTCCTGCCAGAACCTTCAGCCGGGCCAACGACAATTCCTTCCTCAGTTTAGCACATCCGGGAGGAGGGATCGTGGGCGTGAATGTACAGGCTGGAGCGTCAATCAATTTAGCTTGCTCGTGAATGTGATCTGGAGAGCTCCTGTGAAGGCATGCGCGGCCTCAGATGCTACTGAGCGATCCTGCTCTCATGAGAGAGTGCGGTGTAAATAAGCACGTGCTGATGCTGCAAAGCTTTATATCTTGCGCAGGCCTGTTATAATGAACAGAACATTTGGGAAGCCGCTCCTCCAATTGTGCTTCTGAAAGCGCCGGTAAAGCCCCGGAGAGCTAAGCCTGGAGGAACCACCAAAGGACTTCCCGATCTGGACGCGCTTCCAAAAGACCCGTCAAACCGGAGCATCTAAGCGCGATCTCACTTTCGGCCAGGCCGAACAAACAAATCGAAAAGGGGACAGCGATGTACGCTTCTACGCCATCTTATCTGCGCAAGGCCAGCTTTTGGCTTGCCTTTTTCCTGCTCTTTGCTTTCATTTTCACGAGCTCTGGAGCCAGCACTTTGAACGTTAAGGCTGAAGGCACTGAGACCAGTGCATCTTCCGAACAGGACAGCAAAGTCAGTGATTCTTCTCAGCAAGACACTAAGGCCGATGATTCGACTGAGCAAGCTGCTGAATCCAGTGACAGCTCCCAGGAGAGAGAAGCCCTCAGGGGCGGCAAGGTTATTGTCGGCATTACCCAGGAGCCGGATTTTCTCGATCCGCAGCTGGCCGTGGCGGCCGGCACGAAAGAAATTCTTTTCAACCTTTTTGAAGGTCTTGTCAAGATGAACGTCAAGGGCGAATTTGTGCCCTGCCTGGCGAAATCATGGACGAGTGAAAAAGATGGCCGGGCTTTACGCTTTGTGCTGAAAGATCAGGTGAAATTTCATAACGGCGAAAACATGACCGCAGACGATGTGGTCTGGTCACTGCGCCGCGCAGCCGGTCTTGACGGCGGAGAAGCGAAAATTCCTCAGCTGGCCGGACTTGCGGATGTCCGGGCCGAAAACGACGGTAAAGAGGTTGTGGTCGAGTCCAAAGAGCTGAATCCTGATCTCCTGGGCTTCCTGAACACAGCGATCATGCCCAGGGACGTTGAGAAGCAAAACGAGCATCCCATCGGTACCGGTCCTTTTGAATTTGTCAGCTACACGCCGCAGGTAGGCCTCATCATGAAACGCTTTGAGGACTATCACGGGGAGAAGGCTTTTCTGGACGAAGTGGAATTCCGTATTTACGGCAATATGGATGCGGCTTACATGGAGCTGATGTCCGGGGGCATTGACCTCTTTCCCTATCTCACCGAGGAAAAGGCCGGGAGTCTCAAGGATCTCTATGAGATCAATGCGGGCGGGGCCAACATGGTTCAACTCATGGCCATGAACAATGAGCGCGCCCCTCTGGATGATCGCCGCGTGCGTGAAGCGGTCAGCCTGGCGGTCGACCGCGACAAAATTGTCGAACTGGTGATGGGTTCTGCGGGAACGCCGCTGGCCAGCGGGATGTCGCCGGAGATGGGGCGTTTCTTCAATGACGAACTAAAAGCGGTTAAGACCGATCCGGCTGCAGCAAAAAAACTCCTGAAAGAGGCAGGTTATGAGGATGGATTGACTCTGACCGTCACGGTCCCGGGCAACTATCTCATTCATGTGGATACGGCCAACATCATTGCGGCCCAGCTCAAAGAAGCGGGCATTACCCTGAAGATTGAAACTGTGGAATGGGGCACCTGGCTTGAGCGTGTCTATGCAGGCCGTGATTATCAAATGACCATCATTGCCCTGACCTATGAATACACGCCTTCGGACGTGCTCAACCGCTTTGCCTCGACCGCGGACAATAACTTCATTAACTTCAAAAACGATGCCTACGACAAACTTGTCGAAAAGGCAGCGAGCGAAACCGAGGACAGCAAGCGGGTGAGCTTCTTCCATGAGATGCAGGAGATTCTGGCTGACGAAACTGCCTCGGTCTTTATTCAGGACCCGATGAATCTCACAGCCGTGCGCAAAGGGCTGACAGGGTATCATCAGTACCCGGCCTACGTTCAGGATCTCTCCACCGTGGGCTATACCGACCAGGCTCTGCTGGACGAGTCGCTGCTGCGCTGAGCCAGTTAGAAGCGTTTGAAATCGAAGCGAGCTTAAACGAAGCAAAGCTAAGCAGAGTTAAGCAGAAAAAGGCCAGACTGAAGCCGGCAAAGCTGTGCTGAGCCAGGTGGAAGCGTATAAGATGGAAGATAAGGGTCAGAGGACAGAGCAAAAACATTATTTGAGCAAGAGACCGACGCTCTCCTGGAATAGCCGCCGGGGTCGTTTTCTGCGTTTTTTCTTACGCAAATTCAGAGATGTTGCGGCAACCCTGCTGCTCATGTCTCTCCTGGTTTTTCTTGTCTTTTACATCATTCCCGGCGATCCGATCACGATGATGCTGGGAACCGATGCCCGGCCGGAAAAGCGGGCGGCTCTGGAGGAAGAACTGCAGCTTCATCAGCCGCCTCTGCTGCGCTACTGGCATTCTGTCGAGGGCCTCTGGAACCACCGGCATCCCTCGCTTTCACTGCGCTTTCAAAAGCCGGTTGCGGAACTTATTGCCTCACGGCTCGGAGTCACCATGACCCTGGCGATTCTGGCCTTTCTCATCGTCCTCATCCTCTGTTTTCCTCTGGCCATTCTGGCCTCGCGCAGGGCTGGGGGACGACTGGATCGCATCCTCAGTATGGGAACGCACTTTTTTATGGCGATCCCCGGCTTTTTTCTGGGGATTTTGCTCATCCTGCTTTTCGCCTTTTTATTGAAGCTCGTGCGTCCGGGATATTTTGTTCCCCTGCGTCAGGGCTTCTGGCCTTACCTGGGCTCGCTCTTTCTGCCCGCGCTCGCGGTGGCTTTGCCGAAACTCTCGCAGGCTGTGCAGTTTCTGCGCAGCTCGCTGATCGAGAGCAAAAATGAGGATTACGTGCGCACGGCTCGTTCCAAAGGAGCTTCCGAAGCCCGTGTGCTCTTTCATCACCGCCTGCGCAACAGTCTGCTGCCTTTAGTGACGACGCTGGGCCTCATTCTCGCCGAACTGATGACAGGCAGTCTGGTGGTCGAGCAGGTTTTTGTCCTTCCGGGAATCGGCCGTTTGCTCTTCACGGCGATTGAAGCCCGGGATCTGCCGCTGGCTCAGGGCATTATTCTCACGATCGCTTTTATTGTCGTCATGATTAACCTGCTCTGTGATCTGATTTCCCGCCTGATTGATCCGCGCCTCGACAGCGCGGCGGCGACAGGGGGTCGGGAGGAGGCCGGAGATGTCTGAGAAAATGCGACACAGCCGCCTGGAACTCATCCTCAGCCTGCTGCTCCTGGGACTGATCGTCGGCCTGATGATCTATGCCTCGGCTTTTTGTCCATTTGCTTCGAATGAACTGACCTCGGCAGGTAAGCTCGCTCCGCCCTCGGCAGAGCACCCGATGGGTACCGACCATCTCTCCCGCTCCATTTTGGTGCGCGTCGGCGAGGGGGCGTCGGGCACGCTGCTGGTAGCTTTTGGAACCGTTTTACTTGGGGCTTTCTACGGCCTGATTCTGGGCGCTTTGGCCGGTTACTTCGGTGGCTGGGCTGACTGGCTGATCAGCCGTTTTACAGACAGCCTCCTGGCCTTTCCCGGCATCCTGATGGCCCTGCTGGTTATTACCGTTCTGGGCCGGGGTATTCCCCAGCTCATCTTTGCTCTGGGGCTGGCGTTTACCCCAAGTTATGCCCGCCTCGTGCGCTCCGCCTTTCGTCAGTATCGTGGGCGCAATTACATCAAACGTCTGGAGGTCATGGGCACGCCGCCTCTGCGCATTTTATTTGTGCATATGCTGCCGCTGCTGCGCAGTCAAAGCCTCAATGCTCTCGGCATCGGCCTCGCCAATGCGATTCTGGCGGAGTCGAGCATGAGCTTTCTCGGCTTCGGCATTCAGCCTCCGCGCCCCAGCTGGGGCAGCATGCTCGCCGAAGCGCAGCCCTATATTTTTCAGGCTCCCTGGCTGGCCCTCTTTCCCGGTCTGGCGATTGTCCTCACGGTTTTTGCGATCTTCCTCCTGGCCCGCAGCGGCCAGCAGCTGCTGGAAGAGAGAGGGGGTGCGCGATGAGTCTGCTCTCCGTCAATAATCTCAGGGTTGGCTTTGCCCCCGACTACAGGAGCATTTTGCAGGACATTGACTTCGAGCTTGACGAGGGCGAAATCCTCGGCCTCTGCGGCGAATCGGGCTGCGGCAAATCGATTACCGCTCTGACGCTGCTGAACCTGCTGCCGGAAACGGCCGCCTGGCAGGGCCAGATTACCCTGGCGGGAGAATCTTTGGAGGGGGCCTCCGAAAGCCGCTGGCAGGCTCTGCGGGGGCGGGAAATCTCCATGATTTTTCAGGATGCTCAGCAAGCCCTGAATCCTTTACAGCGCATCGGCGTCCAGGTCGGTGAAAGCCTCCTGATTCATCACCCTGAGCTTTCGTCCAGGGAGCGAAAAGCCCGTGTCCTGGAGATGCTTCGCCGCGTCCAGCTTGACTCCGCCGGGGAGATTGCCCGGGCTTTTCCCCATGAGCTCTCGGGAGGACAGCGCCAGCGTGTGCTCTGCGCCATGGCCCTGATCAATCACCCGAAAATTCTCGTGGCGGACGAACCTACAACGGCCCTTGATCTTTCGGTGCAGGAAAAACTTCTCGACTTGCTGCGCAGCTTTCGCGATGACGAGGGTCTGAGCATGCTCTTTATCTCGCACGATATTCGTGTCGTCCGTAAATTCTGCGACCGCGTGCTCATCTATTATGCCGGCACGATGGTCGAGGAAGGTCCCGTAGAAGAGGTCTTCGGCGAAGCCGCCCACCCCTATACGAGGCTCCTGCTCCAGGCCATGCCTTCGCGCAGTCCCAAAGGACAAAGTCTGGTAGAAATTAAGGGCCGCGTGCCTGCTTCTGCCGTCATCGCGGCTCACCATGCCAGGTCCAATGCCCCCTGCATTTTTGCCGCACGCTGCCCTCTGGCGACCGAGATCTGTCATCGCGGAGAGCCGCCGCGGGAACAGCTCGGTGAGCGCCATTTTGCCCGCTGTTTCCGGGCCAGGGAGCTGAGTGAAAGCGCGGCGGAAAGTGATTGCGCGAAAACGCATGAAACAGGTGAAGCCCATGAGTGAAGAACGGAGCATTGCTTTAGTAGAACAAGCTGAAAAAGGCGCTGAACTGAGAAATAGCACTGTGCTGGGAGAAAGAGCTGAGTTGGAAAGAAACCCTGAGCCCGAAAGAAGCCCTGAAACGGCCAAACGTCTTGAAGCTGAAAAAAACGCTAAATTGGGAAATAGCACTGAACTGGGAACGAGCACTGAGCCGACAAGAGGCAGAAAGCCAATAACGGCTTCTGCGACGGAAAAAACGAGCCAAGAGGAGCAAAGATCCTTTCCTGTTCCCTACCTCCTGGTCGAAGATGTCTCGCACAGCTTCGATCGCTTTAAAGCGCCCGAAGAACGCCAGATGGTTTTGAAAGACATTGACTTTCGCATCTACCCGAAGCAGTTTACCGCGCTCGTCGGCGAGTCCGGCAGCGGCAAAACCACCCTTGCCCGCATCATCAGCGGCCAGCTCCGACCGCTTTCCGGCCATATTTACCTGAACGGCCGGGAAATTTCGCAGCTCACGGCTCACCAGCGCCGCAAAGCCAGACTGGGCATGCAGATGGTCTTTCAGGATCCCTATTCCTCGCTGCATCCCCTGCAGAAAATCGGCCGGCAAATGGAAGAACCCCTGCTCGTTCAGGGCCATTTTTCAAGGGAGGAGCGACGCCGGAAAGTGGAGGAAATGCTCGCCGCCGTGGGCCTCGATCCGGAGGTCGCCGAACGCTTTCCGCAAAACCTTTCCGGCGGTCAGCGCCAGCGTGCGGCCATCGGCTGCGCCCTCATCACGCGCCCCCAGCTCCTGATCGCGGACGAGCCGGTCTCGGCCCTGGACTTGAGCGTCCAGGCGCAGATCCTGAACCTCTTTCAACGCCTGCGCCGCGATTTTGATTTCGCCTGCCTCTTTATTTCTCATGATCTGGATGTCGTCCGCTACCTTTGTGACCGTGTCGCCGTTTTGCACGACGGCGTCATCGTCGAAGAAGACAAGGCCCAGCGCCTTTTTGCCGGCCCCCGTCACCCCTATACACAGCAGCTCCTCTCTGCCAGCCTCAGTTTGGAAGACTGAACTTCCGAGGCCGGCGCCTGTGCCATTGCTATGCGCAGCAGCTGGTGTGTAGCGACCCTTTGGAACTCGGATTTTCGTGCAAGGCTTCACCACAGGGGTGGGCTAACATTAGTTTCGTGCAGGGTCTCAAGTAATGGGTGGGACTCCTTTTTCGTGCCGGGTGACCTGCCTTTTTCGTGCAATACCGCAACAAATGGATGCCACCTTCTTCGTGCCGGTTGGCTCACCTTTTATCGTGCAACGTTTCAACTAATGGATGGTTTTGCTTTGGTTTTTCTGATTTTCCTGCAACTTAGCAAGTAGTGGATGGGCCCACGTGCAAGAAACTAAGTAGTGGATGGGTTTGGCTTGCAAGTTCTCCAGTAGTGGGTGGTCTTGGGCTTGGTTCGCTGAGACTAACCATCCATTACTTGAAAATTTGTCCAAAATTCAGGAAAACCGAAATGAGAGCAGGGTACTAGTATTTCTGTTTTTAATTAGCTAGATTTTATATTTTCGTCAAATGCCTGAATATCAGATATTTGACGAAATCTTAGTGCCCATTCATTTAGAGATCGCTATACTAGCCGAGCGAAACCATCCATTACTGATAAACTTGTCCGTAATTCTGGTCTGGCGGATAGAAATGGGAGCAGCTCTCATCTCGGACATATGCCCCCCTCCTTGAATGACTTGGCAAAAATCTCGAGCAATTAGAAATGAGCAGCCTTTCAGCCGCTCGAAATCACGTATTATGACTTGTTCCCCAGAAAATAGAGTCAAAAATATAGAATGTAAAAAAATCTGGCAGAAATAGTGCAAATGTTAAGAAGATTTGCTTTACATTGGCACTCAAAACTTGCAATCTTAAAGTATGAAGAGGAGGTGAGGCACTATTGGAACTCAACTCAGCTGAAGTGAATTTACATAGTAACATTTTACAGGCGCGCAAAGGAAAAGGGTATTCCCAGTCAGACCTGGGCGAGTTACTTGGTGTGTCTCGTCAAACTATCTCCAACTGGGAAAATGGTCAAAGCGTCCCGGATGTCTCTTCGATTAAGAAGTTGGAGCAGTATCTGGATATTCCCGTGGAAGAGCTTCTGGGTAAGGGAGCGACAAGAGAAGCCTTAGAAAGTAGTTCTGGATTAACGGATGACTTAATTGCCAAGCATTTGGCGAAGCTGACAACATTTTATGCGCTGGAGCTGGAGAGACGAAAGAAGTTTGAGGAAAAGTTATTTGTGCGCATCAGGATTTTCGGATTTATCCTCTTGCTGGCCTTGATCTTCATTTTTCTGACCAGGCTCTTCCTCTATCCCTCCAAGATTGAGATTGAGCCCATAGTTCAGGATCATGTCATGGAAGAAACTACAACAGATTAGCAGAATAGAACATCACCGATCGGGAGGGTCGAAATGAAAAAGATTGCCTTGTTGCTGATAGTATTATTGACCCTTGTTTGCCTGGTGGGGTGTGAGGAGACCCCCAACAAGAACAAAGTTTTAGAAAGTATCGTGCGCGAACATCCACAGATAGCTGTATCAGCTTCTCGACCTGAAGAGGCGGAAACGGTATTCTCCATGGCGCCTCCGCTGCAGTCCTCCCCACAACTTGATTTAGAAGCTTATAGAGAAATTCAGAATGGTGAGGACATTAAAATTAATCCAGAAGCCCATCAGGTTTCATTTTGGGTGAAAGTTAATGGGGATGCGATCCAAAATGGCTTCAACGGGATTCTCTATAACAAAAAAGATGGAAATTCGAATGGCCTGATATCGCTTTTGATGACCGAGGTTAAGGTTAAAGATCTTGCCCTGGCTTTACTTGCTGTGGAGGGAAGAACAAGCGGCTTCAAAAAAACAGACTCAGGCAATCAATATGATAAAGGTTCAGAAATTCTTATTTCGTTACAGTCGCTGGAGGACGAAAACTCAATCAATATCGAAGACCTGGCTGCAGAAATAAAGGCTCCCTGGAAACCCACCTATGTGATGGGAATCTCTAATTATTACATGGAACCGGACGCTTCTATGGACTTTATTGGCTTTGATATGGGTACGCCCAGCCTGATTGTTCCGTCGGATTACTTTGATGTCTTTGAGTTTTTTAAAGAGGCCATGGTTAGTCGATGCTGCACGGTGAAAGCGGGACATGACTTAAAGACAGGGGTAAACTATCTTTTAACGCTTACCGTTAAGCCGTAAACTGGATGAAAACTGGATGCTGATTTATTTCGAGTCAAAACGTTTCTTCGCCTCTCCCAGGTTTTACTTGCCGGTGTTGGTTTTGTTTTCTGTCTACCTTTTTCGTATTTTTCGTTTTTGGCCCTGGCTGACGGAGAGCCTCGAACATTCCGGCCCCATTAACATGACTTTTTTGCATGTCCCTGCAGAACAAAGCGTTTTGCTGTTTTGTTTTTTCCTCTTTTTTACTTATTTCTGGGGACGTGAAGCGGAGCAAGTCCATTTTGCTGAAATCTTTCAAAGTGTTTCCAACGGTAGAAGAAAACAAGTCGCACAGATTACCCGATTACCGTTTTTGATTCTTTTGCTACTCGTCGTCGTGACACTTTCGTTCAGTCTTTTTTGGGCGTATCGTCTGAATGACCTTGGCGGCAGATTCACTCTTTATTTATTCACATTTTTAATCTGGTATGTCGGGATATGTCCTTCTGTGGCGATCCTGATGGGCACGGCTTTCGCTCTCACTCTTGCCGAGGACATCGCCTATCCGATAGAAATGATGATGGCCTTGATTGTAAGCGGTCTCGGGAATCATATGTTGGCTTACCTGCTTCCTTCTTCGTTTTTGTTTGGAAAAACCGGAATTTCGTCGTTTTTTCGCTTAAGCCCGTTTGGGGTTGAAAGCGCACCGATAGGTAATGCCTTATATCCCCTGTTGCCTGGCCAGCTGGCCAAGTTAGGAACTCTTATGGTCATGGCGGGAGGCGTCATCCTTTTCTACATTTTCCGTGGACGAATCAAAAGAATCGTCCTGGTCGGAAGCCTTGGAATACTGTTGCTGTTTTTATTATTTCAAGGTCAACAGACGATCAGTACGCCCCCGTTTGATCGTCAGGATCGTTTTGCCGACGAAGAATACTATGTCGCTCATCAACAGATTGAGCAGCCCTCAAACTTCCATCTCCGGGAAATTGTTGCCCGGATTCACTTCGGCAATCAGTTGGAAGCGACGGCACAATGTACGCTTGAAGATATGCAGGCGGGACTTCAGACGATGACCCTGTATCATGGTTATCAGGTTCATGAAGTGAAACTGGATGGAGAGGACATTGAGTTTTCCCAGGAGCAGGATTACATCTTTTTTTCTTCTGAAACCTCACGTCAACAAGCCGTCGTTGAGCTTACGTATTCAGGAATGCATCCCTTATATTACGCCAACGCTCAAAGCGTTTTTCTTCCTGCCTATATTCCCTGGCTTCCCATGCCGGGTGCAATGCCCGTCTATGATGTGGAATATAAACATTTTCAGATTAATCGTTATCCGGAAGAAGTCCTTTTTCACCTCGAACTTAGCGGCTGTTCGTCTCTGGCCTGTAGTTTGAATCAACTTAATGATGGCACATGGGAGGGGAAGAGCGACGGTGTAAGTTTATACGGAGGATTTATTCAACAAAAGACTGTGAACGGCAATGTTTGGGTGGCTTCGCAATTTGAAGATCTGGCGGAGTATTCTGGTATTTTACAGGATCAGGAAAAAGAACTGAAGGAGTTTCAACTGGAATTGCCAGATATGTCCAGAACCATTTTTACGACAGGCAATATCGTTCGGGACGTGGATGAGCAAGTGGTTAAAATGCAGGATCATACCCTTGTCAATAATATTAAGTCGCTGGCCAAAAATGTCATGCATTCTCTGGTACCCAAAGAGCAGCGCCGGGAGCACATGTATGTTTTTGCCTTCGTTCCGCCCGTATCCATGGATCCCTACCGTACCGCGGAAGCCGTGAGAGATGAGACGGCCAATGGTAAGGATGAAGATTTGCACGAATTCTTAAGCATTCTTCTGGAGAAACTTTCTGTCTATGGTGAAGAGAAAATCATTCCCGCTCTTCGCTATTATTTTTATCATCCAGAACTGCAAAATGGACAAAAACCTGTTGATTTCATAAGAAAGCTCAATCCGGAGGAACCTTAATTGAATTTACAAATATGTGGACTAAGTAAATCCTTTGGGAAGAACAAAGCGCTTCAGAAGATATCGATTGATTTCGATGCGAAAGTGTATGGGCTTCTTGGTGAGAATGGTTCCGGCAAGACAACCTTTATGCGCTGCCTGGCTCGTATTTACATGACGGATTCGGAGTCTGTCCTGTGGGATCAGGCTCCTCTGACAGAAGCGCGCGAAAAAGATTATTTGAAAAGTATCGGCTACTTGCCGCAGCACTTTGGCTTGTATAAATCTTTAAGCTTATATGACGCATTAAGCACAGTTTATTTTGCGAAGGGCTTAGCTGCTGACAAGAGGGAGGCCTCGATTCTTGAGGCTGCAAGATTAGTGAATCTGACAGATAAACTGCAAACAAGAATATCGGCGTTGTCAGGAGGAATGCTCAGAAGAGCAGGGATTGCACAGGCACTTTTGGGAGAGCCTTCACTTCTCATGTTTGACGAACCCACGACAGGACTCGATCCAGAAGAGCGCCTGCGCTTTAAAAATCTCATTTCGGACATCAAAGGCGGAAGGACCATTCTTCTTTCCACCCATATTGTTGAAGATGTTGAAGCCGTTTGTGACCGCATCCTGGTCTTGCACAAGGGTCGGTTACTTGGCGATTTCTCCCAGGAAGAACTGCGCAGCAAAGCAGAAGGGAAGGTCTATCAGATTGATGCTGAAGAAGAATCTTTACTTGTTCCGCCCTTTTGGGTTGTAAAAAAAATCCTGTATAAGGGGAGGGTTGCTCTGCGAGTCCTTTCTCAAAATAATCAGCGAGCAGAAAAAATTGGGTCTGGAATAGAGGATGGATACTTTTATTTATTGAAACAAATGGAGGACGAAGCTCATTGGTCAGAAAATATTCATTGATCGGAAAATGCCGTATTTACCGGAAATCAATGGGGCTTTCTTTTTGGATACCTCTCCTTTGTTTACTCGTTGTTTGTCCGCTCATTCTTCTGGGTCTGCAATCCGAATCAGATCTACAGCGGCGACTGTGGTGGGAAGAATATTTTCTGAATTTCACACAAATTGCACTGCCTTTTTTCTACGCCTTGTGGCTTGTTTCAGGACAAAAATCGCGCTTTCAGGGTGATGAAGCAGAAGTTTTGGCAGCAGCTGGTCGTGGGAAGCGGAATTTAGAACGAAGAATTTTTTTAATTTTGTATATTGTTTTATGCACATTAGTTTATTGCTTTGGACATATTTTTATAAACGGAGCCATTCGTTTCTTCTTGCCCTGTTTAGTTGCTGTGGTCTTCATGCATTGCAGCTGCTTTCTCATTTTACACTTGCTCTTTGCGGCGATGCCCGTTTATCTGTATGCTTTCCTGCTCTGCTTTGTTGTTCAGACTTCAGTCAACGGATTTCCGTCATGGTATGTCCATCCTCAGGATGATCCCCTCCGGCACAGTTTGAAATTTCTGCCTTTTTTGTTGATCAGTATCCTCACGCTTCTTTTTATTAAATATAATGATTCGTTCAATAAGCAACGGCAATTTAGCAGCAGAGGCAAATAGGCCGGGGATCAGCCTACGTTTCAACTAATGGATGGTTTTGCTTTGGTTTTTCTGATTTTCCTGCAACTTAGCAAGTAGTGGATGGGCCCGCGTGCAAGAAACTAAGTAGTGGATGGGTTTGGCGTGCAAGTTCTCAAGTAATGGGTGGTCTTGGGTTTGGTTCGCTGAGACTAACCATCCAATACTTGATTTTTTGTCCGGAATTCAGGAAATCCGAAATGGGAGCAGCTCTCAGCCAGGACATATGCCCCCTTCCTGAATGACTTGGCCAAAAATCTCGAGCAATTAGAAATGAGCAGCTCTTATCCGAGCGAAACCATCCCTTCACCACTCTTGATCCTGTACACGTTCGCAAAGATTTCCTGCTTCCATCGTAAAGACACGATCAGCTTCATCGGCAACATCCATGTCATGCGTTACAATGAGCACACAGTATTTTCTGCGATGAGCAAGCTCCTGCAGTATATGAAGTATATTTCGAGTGTTGGCTTTATCAAGGTTCCCGGTTGGCTCATCTGCCAGAATAATTTTCGCTCCTGATGATAAGCAGCGGGCTATCGCAACTCTCTGCTGTTCGCCACCAGAGAGACTGGATGGAAAACGGTCATGCTTCTCCTCATTGATACCAAGAGACATGAGAATTGATGCTGCGACTTCTCTGGCCTCAGATTTTTTGTGACCCAGCAGTTCCAGAGGGATACAAGCATTTTCCATGACCGTGAGATTAGGAAAGAGATTATACGCCTGAAAGATCATCGCAACCTGCTCTCGCCGATATTGATCCACATCCTGCTCCAGCAGCGGCTTACCATGAACCAAAATGACCCCGGACTGCGGCTTGTCCAACCCTGCCAGCAAGGAAAGTAATGTCGTCTTTCCACTTCCTGAGGGTCCGACGATAGCTGTTACTTCACCCTCATTGAATTTTGCACTGATTTGCTTCAGAGCTGGCGCCTTGCTCGATTTGTAATAGTACGATAATTTTGATATTTCAAGCATTTTTCATCCTCCAGAAAAAATATGGGGAATTCATGACCATCCTTTATTTTTTGCTTTCTTGTAAAAGCTCAAGTGGAGATTTATTCAAAATATGCCGGATAAGACAGTCAGACCAAAGCAAAGCTGGCAAAATCATGACGAAAAAAATGAGTATGGCCGGTCTTATGAGTTCAAGTCGACAGCCTGCTGAAAGAAAAGCGAACAAAAATCCAACGATGAGGGCGAAGAACAGTGAAAGCCCTATATCGCGCAGGAGTTCTTTGATCAGCAATTGTCGCGGGACGGCCACAATACGCAGAAGAGCCATTTCTTTTTTCAAGAGGTGAAGATTCAGGCTGCTGAAAAAGACGAGGATCAGCGCACTGCCCAACAGGAGAAAGGGATAGAGCAAGGACAGGGTTTTGACATTTTTCTCTAATGCTTGCGCTGTTATACGGATTTCTTCATCGTATACGGTCGTACCAATATCAGGGATATCCAGACCGGAGTTTCCTCCCTTGCCAGAATTCTGCCGCTTGAGATTAACGTATTGCTTATTGGAAATAAAACCTGCGTTATAGTTTTGAATTTCATCAATGGTGTTTTGTATGCCGCGGTTATACGCTCGTTTGACTGTGAAACTGGCCTCACAAAAGACCAGGTCTTCATTTATCTTACCATCTTTATCCACCCCGTCTAAGGCAAAAATAAAACTCAAAGGTACGGTGATGTAGCTTTTATTACCTTCCACAGTTCCGGCAATAACCAGCTTTTGTTCCTTCCCTTGCGCGGACTCGAAAATCAGCTCATCTCCTGGTTTGACTTTTAATTCAGACATGAGTTCGGGATTGAGCAAGGCCGGGCAGGATTGAGCCGTATATGAAAAATCCCGGCGGCTTTCGTAGGGTGAATCAAAATCTTCAACTGTCCATGACTCGGAAAGCTCATAGTCCGGCTTATCCTCTCCTTCCGGCAGAAAGTCGCGGACAAGTTGGCCTCCTTCAAAATAAAAATCCTGGAGTCGCGTTATACCTTGAAGAATCAGCAATCGCCGTACGTCTTGCTGTGTACCGTCTTTACGTTGAAGTCTGAAGCGTTCACGCTCACTCAAGCTCATAAGGCTGACGTGTTCAATGGTGCCTGTCTCAAGGGCATGATCAACCATTTCTTCATAAATGTGGGGTGATCCTTTGACGACAAGTGGCGAGGCATTCTCCCAGGAAAATCGTATGTCAGAATTTTCGTAGGCCCCCTCCAGAACTTTATTGTTATCTGTAAGGGTCAGAGAGAAACGGCAGAGGAAAGCCATAAGCGCGGCAGAAAGTACAAGGGTAAGAAAGGTGCGAGCGGGATTGCGGCGGTTGTACTGTGAAAGAAAACGCCGGAGGAAGATTTGAATGAATCTGGACTCTTGCTGTGGTGGAGCGTTACTCGTTCTCTGCATCTGATCTATTTTTTCCCATAGCGCTTCTTGATGAAGTTCAGAGAAGGACGATGATGTATTCAGCTCCCCATCCTGGCTTTGAGTAGCTTGAGTGCCTTTATCTGTTCCAGTTCTTCCCAGCCTCTCTTTGAGCAAAGTCAGAACTGGCATTCTCAACATGATGCACAGGCCTGATCCATAAAACAACAAGAGACATATCAGGGCAACTGCAGCAAAGATCAGGATGGCTGACCAAGGCAGAATGGTTTCTGCTTTTACGCCGTTTGGAAGGGGCAGTTTAGATAACATGTCTTTGGTATTGCGGGTCACTTGAAATGCTGCAATAACGAGGGCCATGTTTATAGAAATAAAAGCAAGGCTGCCAAATGAGACGAGTAGAGGTTTTGCAATTTCACTTTTGTGAAGTCCGAGCGAACGGGCAATCGCCACGTTTTTTCTCTCAATGATCAGTAAGTAGGCTGCGGTAAGGATAAAGATAAAGATGAGGATAATGAGTGTGACTCTTGCGTTCAACTGTGTTGAAAGAAGCAGAGGTTTAACCGCTGCGTCAAAACCTTCACCATTATTTTCTACAAAGGTAATCTCCAAGCCGATTTTCGCCAGTTCTGCGGCGTGATCTTGTGTAAACGCTGCCTTATCTTCACTTGATCTCAGTACAAAGCTGTAATATGCAGGGGTGATGGAACCGTCAGGAGTTGGTGGAAAATCCTGAGGCATGAGCGAGTCAGGAATATAGACATCCATGGCCATGACCTGGGAATCACTGATACCCACAATTTCAAGGCTATAGTCAAACGCTTCAAAATCCTTATAGCGTTCTACATCAGAATCATGGATAAATTGGATTCCAGCATAAGGTAATCGCCTCAAAATCAAGTTCAGGTGATCACCGAGCTTCAAATCGTTTTCTTGTGCCAAACGTCCAGGGATGACACAAACCTTCCTCTTTTCCCTTGTATCTTCTTCATTCAACCAACGCCCCTCTGTCAGCGGCTTAGGATTCCACGAGGTTTCCTGCAAAAGAGGAATCGTGCTCATGTCCTTAGAAACCAGTACTCGCACGCTCTTTTGATTTTCTTCCAAAATCTGCATGATACCAAGGATGGGGGAAAAGCGGGGATCACTTACAGGGTCAACTTGTTCATCGGCCTCCAAAGGGAGATACCAGGTTTTCCCGGGGATTAATTCGCGAAGAAAAAAGTTCCAGTCGATGGACACTTTTGACCAATCTCCATAGAAGTCTTTGCCACTGCGATAGGAAGGGTCAAAACAAATTCTGAAACTGTAGCGTTTTCCGATGGCAAGAGATTCAAGTGCTTCTGAACATTCAGGCGTCCCATCCTGTAAAAAAGCGATATGCAGGACTCTATCACTTGTAAAACGCTTGTCTCCGGCTAAAAGTTTATCAATATCAAGGGTAAGCCATACTCCTTTATCTTTCTCTCGCTCACTGTTCTGATAGCTAAGGAGTTTCTTCGTATTGGCCTCGGTTGAGCTGTGGAGTTCGCCCTGATAAGAACTCACGGCCAATCCAGGATCATAGTCGATAGCTTTAAGCGTCCCACAAACATAAACATCATTACCTGAGAAATGCATGAAGTCAGGGAAAGGACTCTTTTTTGTTAAAAAATGATACGTATAAAAGAAAAAGGGCAAGGTTATTCCCTTACCCTCTTTTAAAAAACCTGCCCCCGGACGGCGTATATCCTTGATGATGATTCGCGCATCATCATCAAGAATTTTGATCCCTTCACTGACATCAACGTTATATGCGGCTGAGCTTTTAAGATAGCCTATGGGTCTGAAATAAATTTTAAGTCGTTCGGTTTCACGTTCCACCATCAAACTTTGAAAAAAATTTGATGCCGCAGCAAACGCACTGGCCATGATGAGGAGCATACTCAAAAGAACAATCGCTCTTCTGCGGAAAAAGGATTTTATAAAAATGCTTTGCATTTTACCTCGGCCCTCGACAAAATCAAGATCAAAATATAAAAATCAAATTATCAAAAGATACAAATAATTATATAACATATGTTCGTTAATGTTCGTTAATTTTAATGATTCGTTCAATAAGCAACGGCAATTTAGTAGCAGAGGCAAATAGGCCAGCGGTTCAACCCACGTTTCAACATATGGGGTTTGCCTTTGGGAGCTCGGATTTTCATGCAAGGCTTCAAGTAATGGGTGGGTCACCTTTTTCGTGCCGGGTGACCTGTCTTTTTTCGTGCAACGTAGCAACTAATGGATGTCCCCCTTCTTCGTGCCGGTTGGCCACTTTTTTTCGTGCAACGTTTCAACTAGTGGATGGTTTTGCTTTTTTCGTGTTGCTTGGCCAACCTTTTTTCGTGCAACGTAGCAACTAATGGATGGTTTTGCTTTGGTTTTTCTGATTTTCATGCAACTTAGCAAGTAGTGGAGGGGCCCGAGTACAAGATTCCAAGTTGTGGATGGTTTTGGCATGCAAGTTATCAAGGTGTGGATGGTCTAGGCCTAAGTTAGACAAGGCTAACCGTCCACAACTTGAAATTTTGTCCGAAATTCCAGAAAACCGAAATGAGAGCAGGGTGCCAGCCGAGCTAAACGGCACTGAGAACCGTCGCCAGCTGAGCGAAGCCACGCTGAGTCCGTCACCAGCCGAGCTAAACCTACAATTACTGATAACCTTGTCCGCAATTCTGAGTGATAGAAATGAGAGCAGCTCTCATCCAGGACACATGTCCCTTTTCTTGAATGGCTTGGCCAAAAATCTCGAGCAACTAGAAAAAAGCAGCCTCTCATCCGAGCGAAAGTACCCTTTACTGGTAACCTTGTCCACAATTATCAAGCGAGTTCTAATAACTTTTTTCTTCTTTTTTAACTGACGTACTATACTGTACTCGATCAAAACTCGATCAAAAAATAGATTAAGAAATATCTTAAAAGAACGGCCATGATGTTGTGTCCATCACCAAAAAAGAAGCCTACAAAGTGATGCCACGTCCATCATCAATGAAAAAACGTTCAAAGTGATGTTGCATCCAGCATCAATGATGAAGCATTAATAAGGATAATCTTGAAGCAAAGCATGAAACATGAATAAGGAAAATGCTGAAGCGTAAAAAGAGAAAGGGGTCAAACATGTTCGTAAGAAAACACAGCGCCATGCGCCAGGTCGTTATTGAGCATAATCGTGGCGGGGAGGGTAAGCACCATATCTGCCATATTCTGGATCCGGCTGAGAACCCGGCCGAGATGAACGGCAAGGGGAAGATGTTCGCCGACACTTTTCTGGAGCCTGGATCTTCGGTTGGCGTGCATGAACATAAGGGCGATACTGAGGCCTACTATTTTCTCGAAGGCAAGGGCCTTTATACCGAGGATGGCAAGACCTGTGAGGTCGAGGCTGGCGATGTTACGCTGGTGCAGGACGGTCATTCCCACGGGATTAAAAACATCGGCGAGACGCCGCTGCGCTTTATCGCGCTGATTTTGAAGAGCTGAAGTGTTGACGCGATAATATTTGCGACAAAGGTTAGAAACACAGTTTAAGGCACACAGTTACGGGAACACTGTTGTGGGTACAAAGCAGGTGTTTACAGTTAAGTTTCCATAATAACGGGTACACAGTTAAGACCACATAGTTAAGGTCACAACATAATGGACAGAATATCAAGGGTACAAAATTAAGGGTGAAAAAAGAGGGATGGTCTGAAAAATGTTAGATGCGAGAGAAAGGGCCTCAGAGCAGTTGGGCGCAGGCGGCGAAGCCAGAGTGGGCGACAGTGGCCAGACGGAATGGCCGGATGCGGCAGCTGCGGCCACAGCTCCTTACCCCCGTTTTGTCTGCGGGGGCAGCGTTTCGGAAAAGCTGCAGAAGCTTGCAGCGGCGATGCCTTCGGCTGAGATCCTCGGCGATCTGGCGGATCTCTACAAGAATTTCGGCGACAGCACGCGCCTCTCTATTCTCTCGGCTCTGCGGGTCAATGAACTCTGTGTCAGCGATCTTGCTGAACTTCTGAGCATGACGCCTTCGGCGATTTCGCACCAGCTGCGGAGTTTGCGCGATCACAATCTGATTCGCTATCGCAGAGAGGGTAAAACCGTGACGTACAGCCTTGCAGACGAGCATGTTGAGCTGATGATCGATATGGGTCTTGAGCATTTGATGGAGCTGGAGTAAAGGCCATCGAAAAACTGGCAAAACCCCGGTAAAGTGTGGCGCTTCGCTGTGCTTTTCGCGCAAATTACTTGATTGTCAAGCTGTCCCTTTTTTCGTAAGATAAAAGAGACAATAGTCCGGTTTCGGCAGTCTGCTTTCAACCTGCTGGAACCCTGAAAATAGCAGCGATGCTCAGGAGGCCAAGATGAATCAAGAACAAGCTCAAAGAATGACGAATGGCAAAGGCTTTATTGCCGCGCTGGATCAGTCCGGCGGAAGCACACCCAAGGCTCTGGCCGCTTACGGCGTTGCCGCGGACAGCTATCAGGGTGAAGACGAAATGTTTAATCTCGTGCACCAGATGAGAACCCGTATCATCACGAGTCCCGCGTTCAGTAAAGAGCATATCCTCGGCGCGATTCTCTTTGAACAGACCATGGATCGCGAAATCGAAGGCAAAAAGACTGGAGATTATCTCTGGGATGTCAAGGGAATCGTACCCTTCCTCAAGGTCGATAAAGGCCTGGCTGCCGAAGAGAATGGCGTCCAGCTGATGAAGCCCATGCCGGGTCTGGATGATCTGCTGAAACGTGCCGTTGAACGTCACATTTTTGGAACCAAAATGCGTTCCGTGATCAAAAAGGCGAGCCGCGAAGGCATTAAGGCGATTGTTGATCAGCAGTTCGAAATCGGCGAAAAAATTTCCAAAGCCGGACTCGTCCCCATCATTGAACCCGAAGTTGATATCCATATCACCGACAAAGCCGAGGCCGAAGCGATTCTCAAAGAAGAGATCCTGAAGCACCTGGAAAAAGTTGAAAAGCCGGTCATGCTGAAGCTCAGTATTCCGAGCAAGGATAATTTCTATGAGGAGCTGATCCAGCACCCGAAGGTCATGCGTGTGGTCGCGCTCTCCGGCGGTTACAGCCGCGACGAGGCCAACGAACTTCTGGCCCGCAACCATGGACTGATTGCCAGCTTCTCCCGCGCTCTTGCGGAAGGCCTCAGTGCACAGCAGTCCGATGCGGAGTTCAACGCGATGATGAAGGATTCGGTTGATAAGATTTACGCGGCATCCATAAAGTAAGACAGTTTTTTAACAGAGCGGCCAAAATCGGAGCATCCCAGAAGTCTGAATGAGATCAAGCCTGGAACAGAACAAGTTTGGATCATAGCAAGCAAGTCTGGATCAGGCGAAGCAAGTTTGGATCCGATCCATGCTTCAGGGGCAGATTCTCCAGGTCGCTCTGTTTTTTATTGGAAAGCGGTGACAAAACCACGCGCTCCTGCGTATTCCTATCAGAAGTGAATTTCACCGTGGGGCCTTGCAGCTGAACTTTCAACGGCAGGGTTCCATGATCCAACGTGGCTTGCAGGATGAAGAAAAAGGGTCGCCAGGCGGCCACGGCCTTGATGACCACCTTAGTCAAAGGAGCAATCTTATGAAAATCCAAATGAAAAAACTGCTCAGCCTGAGTCTGGCCCTGCTGATGGGCGTGGGCTTCGCTTTCCTGCCCTCAGGCGGAAGTGTTGAGGCGGCCGCTTACGGAGGATCTCTGTGGATGAATCAACTTGATGCGCGTGACCAATATATGCAGGTGCAAGCTCAGGGAACGGTGAGCGTCGAACCGGATATCTGTGTGATCTCGCTGGGGGTGCGTTCACAGGAAAAGACGGCCAAAGAGGCCTCCGATTCCGTCAACCTCAAAATGGCCGATATTTTCAAGGCACTTGAGGCTGCCGGTATTGAGAAAAAGGATTACCGCACGGATAATTTTTATATCCGTACAAATTTTAACTGGCAGTCCGATCCGCCGACCATCGTCGGTTATGAGGCCAGCAACAGCATCACCGTGAAGGTACGCGAGCTGGATAAAGTCGGCGAAATTCTCGCGTCTGCTCTGGACGCCGGCGCTAATGAAGTTCAGGACGTGCGTTACGATCTTGAAGATAAGCGCGAGGCTTATCGCGAAGCTCTGAAGAAGGCTGTGAAGTCGGCCATGGATAAAGCTGGTGTTTTGGCGGAGGCCGCCCATATCAAAATTGAGGCCATACCGACCGAGATCAGTGAAGAGAGCGTGATGAATTTTGGCAACGTCTTCGGCATGGGAAACATTGGAGGCATGGGAGCTGCGGAAGGTTCTCCGGCAGCTGCCGTTTCACTTTCTGTGAGCAGCGTGGATATCAAGGCCGTGGTCAACGCTTCGTTTGCCATTCAGGACAGTCCTGTCGCCGAAGAGGCCAAAACCGACAAAAGTCTTTCTCCGCGCATTGAGGTCCAATCCCGCGGCCTTTTTGAAAGTGTCCCGGATATTGTCACGCTGAGCGTCGGCGTCCGTGCCCGTGGAGATACAGCCAAAGGTGCTTCGGACGAAGTGAATCAGAAGATGGAAGCCATCCTGTCCGAACTCGACAAGGCGGGTGTGGATAAAAAAGACTATCGCACGATCAATTTCAACATCAGCCCCCAGTACAATTATAATGGCGATAAGCCTCAGCTCTTTGCTTTTGAGGCCAGCAATAACCTCGTGGTCAAGCTGCGCGATGTGGAGAAAGTCGGGGAAGTCCTGGCTACTCTTCTCGATGCCGGAGCCAATGAAGTCCAGGATGTCAGCTACAAGCTGGAAGATCCTAGCGAAGCCTATACCAAAGCTCTGAGCATGGCGGTGAAAAATGCCGGCGAAAAGGCGGCAGCCATCGCCGAAGCTGCTGGCCTGAAATTAGTGGAAACGCCCCTTTACATTAATGAAAGTTCAGACAGCTATTCGCCTGTCGTCAACGAGGCGAAAATGATGAGCGCGGAGACGGAGATGGCCGTCGATTCTGCGGCACATGTGGCGCTTTCCGGCAGCACCATCACGGTGGCGGCCAATGTCGATTCGGCCTATACTTTCACCGAATAAGCTGTCTCTCTGAAAGGAGCTTGAGGTGTTAGATATCAAAGCCATCAGTAAATCCTACGAAAAAAACGGCGTAAAAGCCGTGGATAAGCTCAGTTTGCGGGCCGGGAATGGAGAGATTCTCGGCCTGCTTGGGCCTAATGGAGCGGGGAAGACGACGACCCTTAAGATGATCACGGGTATCTTGCGTCCCGATGAAGGGGATGTCGAGATTAACGGCCACAGCATCACCACGGACGCGCTCGCTGCCAAACGCGAGTTCGCCTTTGTGCCGGATGAACAGGATGCCTTTCTGCGCCTCAAGGGCGTCGAGTATCTCAAGTTTATCGCGGATATCTACGAGGTCCCGCAGGAGGGCCGGGAGGAGAAGGTCAGCCAGCTGGCCCGTACCTTTGAGATGGAAGCGGCTCTGGGAGATCGTTTGTCGTCGTATTCCCACGGCATGCGCCAGAAGATCGTATTGATCGGCGCGCTGCTGCATAACCCGCCGCTCTGGATTTTGGATGAGCCCATGGTGGGTCTGGATCCTAAAGCTTCTTTCGAGCTTAAAAATCGTATGCGCGAGCACGCGGACAGCGGCCACATGGTACTCTTCTCCACACATGTTTTAGATGTGGCCGAAAAAATCTGCGACCGCATTGCCATCATCGACGGTGGCAAGCTGCTCTTTGTCGGCACGCTCGCCGAAATGCGCGAGCACTTTGCTGCCAACAGCTCGCTGGAAAGCATGTTCCTTGAAATGACCGAGCGCAGTGACACGGCAGCGGCAGATGAGGCGTGAGGAGAAACCCGTGACGAGCTTGAAAAAAACCTTTCTCCTGAGCTGGGTGCTCTATAAGTCCGGGGCGGTTTCCACGCTCAGCGGGCAGATGCGTGCGCGCAAACAGAAACGCGGGGGTTCCGCTTTCAGTGATTCTCTCAGAAAGCTGACGTCCCGCTTCGGCGGACCCTGGCTGCTCTATCTTGTGCTCTACGGCTTCCTGGGCGTCATGATGTTTAAGGGCGGGTCGGAGCTGGCAGGTAATCTTCGCGGCCTCGGCATGCCGGAGCTCTTTCACGTCATTTATACTTCAGGCATCAGCTATTATCTTCTTCTGACCGGCTTCTTTTACGTGTCGTCGACCTATTATCTGGCAAAGGATACGGAGAGGCTCCTGGCCCTGCCTTTTACAGGGGCACAGATTATCACAGCCCGTTATCTGCTGATTTACCTCTACCAGTTACTTTTGCCGCTGGTGTTCTGCCTGCCCTCATGGCTCAGCTTCGGCATCAGCGGAGGGGAGAGCTGGGATTTCTATGTGCGGGCGCTGCTGGTTGTGCTGCTTTTGCCGGCTGTACCCATCGCCATTTTGACCATACTCACCATGCTGCTCGCGCGTTTTACACCTCTGGTGCGCAATAAGGATCGCTTTCTCATTCTGGCCAACAGCCTGACCATGCTCATGTCGCTCGCGGCGGTTTACTTTTACTATCGCGGCGCCGGCCTGATCGGAGAAGGCGTCAATACCGCAGCAGGGGCAAGTCAGATGAGCAGCACGCTCACGAAATTTCATTTTGTACTGCCGCAGCTGTCTTTTCTGCAAAAAGCTCTTGGCGCAGCGGGCGCCGAAGCCTGGAAAGATCTCGGCATCGCCCTGGCCCTCTGTCTGCTTTACACCTTTGCTGCGGTCGTCATTGCTGCGCTGGTTTATGGCCCCAGTTTAGGTGAAAGTGCGAGTGGAGCTAAGAAGCGTCGCCTCAGGAGTACAAAGCTGGCTCAGGCTTTGCGCCGTCAGAGCCCGACCTTCTCCTATTTCACCCGGGAGTGGAAGCTCGTTCGGCGTTCACCAGCCCTGTTGATGAACAATATTTTTGGCGCTTATATGCCGATCCTGATCATGGGTCTTGTCTTTTTCATGGGATTGCAGAAGGCTGGCGACCAGGATATTCCAAGCCTTCTCGCCAAGCTTCGCGAACAATTCAGCACAAATGCTGAGTTTCGTCTGGAGCTTCTCTTTATTCTGGCGGCAGGAAGCAACATCGTCTACGACTTTTTCTGTGCGGCCAGCGGTCTCAATACGACTGCGCTATCGCGGGAGGGCGCGGGCATCTTCTGGATGAATGCCCTGCCGCTCAAACTCTCCACGCAGTTTGCCATGAAAACGCTGCTATCCCTGCTCATTGATCTGCCGATCTTTCTTTTGCTTTCTCTGGGTAGCGGGTTTACTTTGGGACTGCCGGCATGGATGATGGCCCTGCTTTTCCTCAGTCTTCTCATCAGCTCTCTGGGCACGCATCTTGCACAGTTGTCCCTGGATGCTCTCTCACCCAATCTGCACTGGGACAACGAAACGCAGATGGCCAAACAAGGCAAAAATGTGCTCCTGTCCATGCTCATGAGCTGGCTGGTGGCAGGACTTAACGGCCTGCTCCTTTATCTCACCCTGGGTCCACGGCTCTTTTCGGCGCCTCTGGCCCTGATTCTGCTCTTTGTTTTGAACGGTCTTCTGCTGCTCGCTTTTCTGCTCTTTTTGCGCTGGCGTCTGCCTCGGGTGATGAGCCAGCTGGAGCGCTGGACCTGAGCAGTGGTGAAGCAGGCAAGCTTCAAAATTGCCGGTACATGGGCTTTGAGTTATCACAGTGCTGCGGTCATTCCTGCTCTCTGAATATTTTCTGATAATTTTAACGCGTCAGATCAAAGATTGAGCTCATGTCTGTAACTTTTCAGGCATGAGCCTTGACGCTTTCAGTTTTTAGCCATCTGTTGTTCTATGTCGGAGTAAAATCATGTGTGTACTTTATCTGCACACTGGATTAAGCTTTCTTATCGCTTTTTCTCATTTTCCAGGAAACTCTCATAATTTATCTTTATCCACAGCTTTTTTGTTTTTTCCTTATAGGATCATTCCTGCCGAATTCAAAAACCTCATTGCGTAAACGGTTATACTCTGTATTGCAGGATAATCTTCCTTTGATCCGTCGAAGTCTCCGACAGATCAGGAGAGCACAGCGTAAGCGACTGACATATTATACATTATAATTGCATAATGACGCATTTTGAGGGCTTTCCAGACTTGCCAGCATTCACAAATGGTTTGACTTTCAGGGGCTTTTTTTCTATGATTTTAATTAATTTTGATAGGAGGAAGCTTATATGAAAAAGTTTTTTGCACTGTTTCTGGCTCTTACCCTGCTCCTCACGCTGGGTTCACTGAATCTGGCCGTGAAGGCGGAAGCGGAGACCAAAGCCCCTGTTGAAGAAGCAGCGGCAGAGGAAGCCCCGGCTGAAGAAACAAAAGATGAAGTGGCAACGGATGATTTTGTCGAGTGGAACCCCACGACTGATGGTGAGCCTGATGAGGATCAGGTTTACGACACTTACCTCAGTTCTGAACCGACCTCACTCGACCCCGCACGTGCGAGCGACAACTATGCGCTCAGCATTATGATGAACATTTATGAACCGCTGGTACTCATCCATGGCGATGAAAATGCCAACCCGATTTTTACCGGCGGTGCAGCGACCTGGGATGTCAGCGAAGACGGTCTGGTTTATACCTTCCATCTGCGTGACAATCAGTGGTGGGACGGCCAGCCCGTCACCGCTCAGGATTATGAATATGCCCTGAAGCGCGCGATTGATCCGGCCACCGGCGCTCCCTATGTTTACCTGCTCAGCGATATTCTGAACGCGGTTCAGGAGGAAGAAGCTCCGGCCGAAGAAGCCGAAGAAGAAAAGACAGAGGAAGCCACTGAGGCTGAAGCTGAGAAAAAAGAAGATGCCCCGGCTTTCGATATGGACAAGGTTGGCGTCAAAGCTCTCGATGACAAAACCTTGGAGATCACCCTGGGTGCACCCTCAGCGACCTTCCTGCAGGTCATGGCTCAGCCGGTTGCCTGCGCCGTCCGCAAAGACTGGATTGAAAAAGAAGGCGAAGCTTACGGCACTGAGCCCGATAAGATCATGGGCAACGGCCCCTTCAAGGTCACCGAATGGCAGCACAATACCAAGATCGTCCTCGAAAAAGTGGATACCTATTGGAATGCCGCCAACGTCCTCTATCAAAAGGTCAATCTCCCGATTCTGCAAGATGAAAACACACTCATGACGGCTTTCATGAATCAGGAAATTTTCGGCGTCGGTACGACTAAACCTGAGTGGAAAGAAAAATTTGCTGAAAAAGAGGACGTCATCAATGTCAACAAAGACGACATTGCGACTTACTTCATGATGTTCAACACCAAGGATGAGCTCTTCAAAAATGTCAAAGTCCGCCGCGCCTTCAGCGCCGCGCTTGACCGCGAAGACTTCAACGAAACCATCTGGTTCGGCAATCACAGGCCGGCGACGGGCTGGGTGCCCCTGACCATCTATGTCGGCGACAAGAACTACCGTGAAGCGGCCGGCAACTTTATCGACAAACTTCAGGAAGAAGTTCCCGATCCCAAGGCTCTCCTTGCCGAGGGTCTGAGCGAACTCGGCATGGACGACAAGATTGATAATCTCGAAGTCTCCATCATTCTGGGCTCCACCGATACCTGGTTCCGCACCTTTGGCGAATATCTGCAGTCGGTCTTCAAGGAAGTCCTTAATGTCGATCTCAAGATCGAGCAGCTCGACTGGACCGTTTTCTCCGATCGTGTCGACAAATCCGATTATCAGATCGGCTATATGGCCTGGGGTTCTGAACTGGTTGAGCCCAATGCCATGCTGCTCATCCATGCTGATGGCAGCCCGCAAGTTGGCACCTACTGGAATAACGATGAGTACAACAAGGCGGTTAAGGCTGCGGCTCGCGAAGTCGATCCTGAAAAACGCCTTGAACTCTACACTAAAGCAGAGAGCATCCTGATGGACGAAGCACCAGTCGCTCCGGTGGTTCACAACAGGGTGAACAGCTATCGCTATGATTTCATCAAAAATGTGGATGACTGCGTGTGGTCCAATACGGGCTTCCGCGTTGGTTATCTCTCGGGCAAGAAATAAGTTTCCGCCTCTGTTCCGGGGACCCATCCAGGAGGATGGGTCCCCGGATTTTTTTCTTCTAATTTTCATCCGCCTGATCACAGCCGGGACAAAAGGCCGAAGCAGAGGAGCCTTTTGCCTCTGTTGTGCTCATGGAAGATTACAGAGAAAGTACTGAATGAGACTTATTGAGACTTATACAGAGTGAGACCTATGAAGAAAGGTAAGAAGCATGATTCGCTATACGATTAAACGTATCCTTATGATGTTGCTGACCCTGCTTATCGTCACAACCATCACGTTTTTTCTCATGCACAGCGTGCCAGGCGACCCGCTCGCCAGCATGGCCAAAAAACTTCCGGACTATGCTGTCAAAAACTTTTATGCTAAGTACGGTCTGGATAAACCGGTCAGCGAACAGTATCTGATCTTTATGAAAGGCCTGATCACTGAAGGCGATCTTGGAGAGTCCATTACCAAGCCGGGCCGTTCCGTGGCGACGACGCTGGCTGAGACAGCACCGGTCTCAGCACAGTGGGGCTTTGTGGCTCTTTTTATCGGCACAGCTATTGGCATTTTACTGGGTATCATTGCCGCCTATAACCGCGGCAAATGGCCCGACTACCTGGTAACCTTTATCGCCATGCTTGGCGTCTGTATTCCTGTTTTTGTCTTTGCTGCCCTCCTGCAGTTTCTCCTGGCCGGCAAACTTAAATGGGTGCCTACCTCCGGCTGGGGCAAACCGATCCACTACGTTCTTCCTGTGCTGGCTGCGCTCTTCGGGCCCATTGCTACCTATGCGCGCTACACCCGCAGCAGCATTCTGGAAGTGCTGAACCAGGACTACATCCTCACGGCTGAAGCCAAGGGTGTGTCCCGCTCGGGCATCCTCTTCAAACACGTGTTGCGCAATGCCATGCTGCCGCTGATTACCATGATTGGTCCGCAGATTGCTGGTGTCTTTACGGGCTCCTTCGTGCTGGAGCGCATGTTCTCCATCCCTGGACTCGGCCGCTATTTTGTGGAATCCATTAACGCCCGTGACTACACGATGATCATTGGCACTACGGTTTTCTACGCCGCGCTTTTTATCGTTTCGGTCCTCATCGTTGACCTGGTCTATGGGCTCGTTGATCCGAGGATTCGTCTGAGTGGGAGGAAAAGTTGATGGCTGAAATGAATACTGCTGTGAATAAGAAACTCACGCCGGAGATGTTCTTACCTATCCCCGCAGAAGATAAGCGGGCCGAATTTATGGCCCGTCCAAAAATTACCTACTGGAGTGATGCCTGGCGCCGTTTCAGGCAAAATAAAGTGGCTTTGGTGGCCGGCATTATCCTGATCCTGCTCATTTGCATGGTGATCTTCGGTCCACTGCTTTCGCCCTACAGCTTCGACAAAATTGACCGACACAACCGCCATCAGCCGCCAACAGCCGAACACATTTTCGGTACCGACGAGCTCGGGCGCGATATCTTTACACGCATCTGTGTGGGTGGCCGTGTGTCCATTGCCATCGGCATCTGCGGTGCGTTGATTTCGGCCATTGTGGGAACGCTCTACGGAGCTATCTCTGCCTTTGCGGGCGGCGCGGTGGACAACATCATGATGCGTATCGTGGAGATTCTGAACTCCGTACCCTACCTCCTGGTGATCATCCTCCTGCAGCTCTACCTGCGCGAACGCAACCTGGGGACTATGCTGCTCGCGCTGACTCTGACGGGCTGGCTGGGCTCGGCCCGTATGGTGCGCGGCCAGCTGCTCGCCCTGAAAAACCAGGACTTTGTCCTGGCTGCCAAAACCCTTGGCGTACCGCCGATGAGCATCATTATGGGACATCTCATCCCCAATACTCTTAACATCATTATCATCGCAATCAGCTTTGACATTCCCGGTTATATCTTCGCTGAAGCATTCCTATCCTTTATCGGCATCGGTATTGAATCGCCGATGACCTCCTGGGGCGCTATGACATCCATTGCCCAGCAGAATTTCCTCTTCTATCCGACGGAAATGCTCTTCCCCTCCCTGATGATCGCCATCACCATGCTCTCCTTTGTGCTGCTCGGTGACGGTCTGCGCGATGCCCTTGATCCGCGTCTCAGAGAGTGAGGGTGCGGGCATGAATAGAACACAGGAAAGTTCGCCGCAGGCGATTGAAACAGAGAAAAACAAAATGAAGAATAACGATCAAGAACGTGTCCTGGACGTGCAAAACCTTCAGGTTTCCTTTCACACCTATGCCGGTGAGGTCAAAGCTGTGCGCGGTCTGGATTTCCACCTCGATGCCGGAGAGACTCTGGCTTTTGTGGGCGAGTCCGGCTGCGGTAAATCCGTGACGTCCAAGGCCATCATGCGCCTGCTCAAGTGCCCACCGGCGGAAATCAAAAAGGGTTCAGTTGTCGAGTTTTGTGGGGAAGATGTGCTGAGCATGGACAAAGCCCGTCTGACCCGTTACAAGGGTTCCGATATCGGCATGATTTTTCAGGATGCCATGACTTCGCTAAATCCGACCATGACCTGCGGCAAGCAGATTGTGGAATCACTGCGCATTCACACGAATATGAGCCGTGAGGAATGCAAAGAACGTGCCATTGAGATGCTCCGCGAGGTAGAGATCCCCAATCCGGAAAAGCGTTTTAAGCAATATCCACACGAGCTTTCCGGCGGTATGCGGCAGCGTGTGATGATCGCCATCGCCCTGGCCTGCAAGCCCCGGATCATGATCGCCGACGAACCGACGACGGCCCTGGACGTCACCATTCAGGCCCAGATCATGGAGCTGTTAAAGGAACTTCAGCATAAAGAAAATGCGTCGATCATCCTGGTTACGCACGATCTCGGTGTCGTGGCCAATTTTGCTGACCGCATTCAGGTCATGTACGCCGGCCAGATCGTGGAAACCGGCACCACCGAAGAGATTTTCAAAAACCCGCAGCATCCCTACACCTGGGCGCTGCTGCGCTCCATTCCGCGCGTCGATGCCCAGGATAAAGAAGAACTCTACTCTTTAAACGGCACGCCGCCGGATCTGATCCTGCCGCTGGAGGGTTGTCCATTTACGGATCGCTGCGACTATGCGATGCAAATTTGCCGCAACTGTCATCCAGAGAAAACTTACTTCAGCGAGACCCACAGCTGTGCCTGCTGGCTGCAGCACGCGATGGCACCCCATGTGGAATCTCCCATCCGTGTCCGGGCGGCCGCTGCAGCTGACAATGACGGGACAAAAAAAGGAGGAAAGGCCTGATGAGCTCTACGGATAGACCCCTGGTCGAGGTCAAAAACCTCAAACAATATTTTAACGTCGGCCATAAGCAGCAGCTCAAGGCCGTCGACGACATAAGCTTTGCCATCCGCCGCGGCGAGACCTTCGGCCTCGTGGGCGAGTCCGGTTGCGGCAAAACAACCTGTGGACGCTGCATCCTGAGGGTCTATGATGCCACGGGTGGACAAATTCTTTTCGACGGTAAAGAGGTCAATAAGCTCAGCGGCCACGAACTTCAGGACTTCCGCCGCCGCGCTCAGATGATTTTTCAGGACCCTTATGCTTCACTAGATCCTCGCATGACGGTGGATGACATCATCAGCGAAGGATTGAATGTTCATTACAAGAACCTGAGCAACAAAGAAAAACACGATCTGGTTTCTGAATTGCTGATGTCCGTTGGCCTTAACAGCGAGCATGGTGCACGTTTTCCGCACGAGCTCTCAGGCGGTCAGCGTCAGCGTATTGGCATTGCCCGCGCGCTTGCCCTGAAACCGGACTTTATCGTCTGTGATGAACCGATTTCCGCCCTGGACGTTTCCATTCAGGCCCAAATCGTCAATCTGCTCATCAAACTGCAGAGAGAAAGGAATCTAACCTATCTCTTTATTTCCCACGACCTTTCCATGGTTAAGCATATATCTGACCGTATCGGGGTCATGTACCTCGGTAAACTCGTTGAGGTCTGCGAGAATCAGCGCCTCTATGAGCAGCCGCTGCACCCCTATACGCAGGCGCTGATTTCTGCGATTCCGGTTCCCGATCCAGACAAAAAAGGATTGGTTGGCCAGATCAAGCTGAAAGGTGAGGTGCCTTCGCCCATCAACACCCCACCCGGCTGTAAATTTGCCGGTCGCTGCCCCTACGCCACAGAGCGCTGCCGTCAGGCCGCCCCGGAGCTCAGGGAAGTTGAAAAAGACCACTATGTCGCCTGCTACCTCTACGAAGAGGGTGAAGGTTTACCGAAGGGGAACAAGCTCCAGTAGACTGAGCGCGCCAAGCACGCTTTCTCTGAGCAGCGTGAATGAATGTTCAGAGTAAAGTGCCGGGACAAAAGACGAGAAGGAGAAAGTGATGTCAGACAAGAAGATGCCCATAGCCCAGGAAAACGAGCAAGAAGAGAAAGCCGGCCGCTGGTCGCTTGACGCCCTGTATAAGAGTCTGGACAGTGAAGCCTACAAAAAAGACCGCAGCCGTGCCCTGGAGCTGGTTGCCCTCTATGTCGAAACCAGTGAGACAAAAGAGGGAAAAGAGCAGGTAAAGGCTTTTCTGGACATCGAGGAAGAACTCAGCTGTGTGCTCTTCAAGTTGTTCTCCTATCTCGCTCTGCGCTCTTCTGTCTGTACGACAGACAGTGAGGTGCTCTCAGAAATGGCCAGGCTCAACAGACAACTCACAGACTACAGGAAAGCTGCCGTTATCTTCGGTGAGACGGTGAAGGCTCTTCATGAAGATCCCCATAAACTGGCTGGAGAACTCGGCTTTGAGTCCTATGGCTATGTGCTTGAACGTGTCTCCGAAGAGGCTGCCCATCGCCTCACACCGGAGCTCGAGGAACTGACGGCCAAACTCAATCTTTCCGGCAGCGATATGTGGGAAAATCTCTATGAGACCCTGACGTCGACGCTCAAAGCGGAATACCGCGGCAAAGAACTGACTCTTTCGGAAGTGCGCAATCTGGCCTCCAATGCTGACTCCGCAGTGCGGAAAGCCGCCTATGAAGCGGAACTTGCCTGCTATCCCAAGATCCGGGACTCGATCGCCTATTGTCTTAATGCGCTGAAGACGCAAGTCAAGATGCTTGCGCAAGAGCGTGAATTTGCCTCCCCACTCGATGAGGCCTGCGCCAAATCCCACATGCAGCGAAAGACCCTGGATGCGCTCATCGGAGCGATGGAAGATCATTTTGAGATCTTCCGCCGTTACCTGCGCGCCAAGGCCACGCTCCTCGGTGACCGGAACGGTCTCGCCTGGTACAACATCGAAGCGCCTGTGGGCAAAATTGACGCGAGCTTTGATCGCGACAGCGCCAAAGCGTATCTGCTTAAAACCTTCGAACCCTTCAACCCCAGGATTGCCGGGGTCATGCGGCGCGCTTTCGAGGAAGAGTGGATTGATTTCTATCCCCGCGAAGGCAAAGTTGGAGGGGCCTTCTGCTACAACTTGCCCTTTGTCGGCCAAAGTCGCGTGCTCACCAACTTTGATGGTTCATTTGGCGCTGTGGACACCCTCGCTCATGAGCTGGGCCATGCTTTCCACGGCGAGATGATCAAAGCTCACAAGCCGCTTAACTGGGACTACAGCATGCCGGTGGCGGAAACGGCCTCGACCTTTAACGAAACGCATTTGACGATGCATGCCCTGGCTGACGCCGGGAGCCGGGAGGCAAAACTCGCCCTGCTCGAATCCCTGCTCATGAACAGCACACAGACCATCCTTGATATCTATTCGCGCTTTACCTTTGAGAGCGAAGTCTTTGAGCGCTGCGACAAAGAATTCCTCGATGCCGATGCACTCTGTGACATCATGATTCGCGCGCAGAAAAAAGCCTTCGGTGACGCTCTTGACGAAACGACCCTGCACCCATACATGTGGCTCTGCAAAGGTCACTACTACTCGGCGAGCCTGAGCTACTACAACTGGCCCTATGCCTTTGGGTCACTTCTTTCCATGGGACTCTACAAGCGGGTTCAGGCAGATCCCGCCTATATGGAAAGTTACGAAAAATTCCTCCGCAACACCACGGTCATGTCGGTTGAAGACTGCGGCAAATCGGTCGGCATCGATCTCGGCAGCCGCAGCTTCTGGGAAGAAGGACTGGCTGCCTTCGCAAAACTGGTTGATGAGTACGAGGAACTGGCACAGGCCTAGACGCTCAGCACGTATACTGCGGCCATGGGTGTTTTTACTTACGAGAATTTCTTTTCGGCAGAGGTCTACGAAAAGATGACGGAGACCTTTCTTGAGGAACTTGCCCCATACGGCAAGCTCCTCAGGCTTCCCCGTGCCCGTGTGCTTGATGATCTCAGGGTCGGCGATGTGGCGGTCGTCCTGTCCGGCAGTGTGAACTTAAAACTGCTCTCGCTTTATGGAGAAGAATTATCCCTTTTTCGCATGGAAAAAGGGACAGTTCTGGGTGAAAACGAGTTTTTTCTTAAACAGGCCTCAACTTTTGTAGCGGTAACGGCCTCGAGCGTTGAGCTTTCTTTGGTTTCGTCTGCCATTGTAAAGCACAGGATTGAAGAAAATGCTCAGCTGCGCCAGGCCTTTATTCAAAGCATCATCCGGAAAATGAATCTGATTACCTTTGCCCTCGCAGATATTTGTTTTAATGATGCGAAGGGGCGGATCGCCAGTCTCATTCTGCGTCAGGATTATCTTCGAAGAAAGCAGCTGCTGATAGAAGAAAGTCTGGGCCGATACACTCAGGAAGAGTACGCCAGCCGCCTCAATCTCCATCGTGTCACGGTGAGCCGAACCATGGCGGAATTAGAGGCTGACGGTCTCATTGAAGTGCACCGTGGAAAAATTAAGGTACTGGATCGTGACGGACTACAGGCTTTGATTCATCCCATAGGTGTGGAAAATGCAGGCCCGCTGATTTCCTCAAAGGACGACTAAGAGGGAAATGACATCCATGGCTTTCGTATGGCCTGATGGACGTAAAAACGGATTTTCTGTATTTTTTACACAGCTATGTCAGGAAACTCACAGCTTTTTTCGTCTTTCCGTCATGAAATGTAGTCTGCGCTACACCTTATTTTCAATGAAATGATTATGTTTTCATTACGAACAAAACTGCCTGTTTCATCTTAAGAATAAGGCAGGTTTCAGCAACTCCCTGTGGGTTGCTGAGTGAGACCACAGCGGTTTCGAGTGCCGCAACGCAGAATAACGCATGATTCTGTGGCACTCGAAAAGGATGGCCCTTATCTGACTGAGTTTTTGTCTGAGGGGGCTGCCCAGAAAACAATAAGGAGAAAAAGGATGAAAAAAAGTGCTCTTGTACTCGCGCTTCTGCTCATCGTCGGACTTTGCTTTGCCCCGGCTCAGGCCGTCAAAGCCAATATGGACGATCAGATTCTGCGCATTGCCACCGGTTATGACGCCAAAAGCCTCGATCCTGTCGCCACGAACGATGTTGCTTCCACCAACGTGATGCGTCAGATTTATGAACCCCTGGTTGACATCGACAATGAAGGTAAAGTGATCGAAGGCGCCGGCCTGGCTGAAAAGGCTGAACGTATCGACGACGTGACCTATCATTTTGAGCTCAAAAAAGGCGTGAAATTCCACAACGGCGAAGAACTCAAAGCCGAAGACGTGGAGTTCTCCATGAAACGCGCTCAGGCTTCGGCCAATGTTTCGCACATCTTTGGCGACATTGATACCGACAGCTTCAAGATTATCGACGACTATACCATCGAATTCAAACTCAAAGCTCCCAACTCCCCCTTTATGGCGAGTCTGGCGCACTCCGGCGGTTATATTGTCAACAAGAAGTTTGTGGAAGAAGCCGGTGACGACTTCGGCACGACCCAGGTCTGCGGCACCGGCCCCTTCAAATTTGTGAGCTGGTCTCAGAATGACCGCGTCGTCCTCGAACGCTTCGAAGACTATCATGGCGAAAAAGCCGCTCTCAAGGGCATGGAATTCCTGCCGATGCCTGAACCTTCAAGCCGTCTGCTGGCTCTGGAAGCCGGCGATGTCGACGTCGCTCAGGAAATTGCTCCGCTCGACGTGCAGAAGGTTGAAGAGAATCCTGACCTCGTGATGGCTCGCGGACTCGAGAACACCACTCAGTACCTCGGCATGAACAACGAGAACGAATACTTTAAAGATAAACGCGTCCGCCAGGCCTTCGCCTATGTCATCGACATGCCGAAGATCGTTGAAGCGGTCTGCAGCGGTGTGGGTCAGGTTGCAACCGGCCCCATGGGTCCTTCCATTAAGTACACGCTCTCCAAAGATCTGAAACCTCACGAAATCAACGTTGAAAAAGCGAAAGAACTGATGAAGGAAGCGGGTTATGAAGATGGATTCTCCATCACCCTTTCCACCAACGAGAAAAAAGAGCGTGTCGATATGGCTCAGATCATCAAAGAAGATCTCAAGGCCATCAATGTCGACGTGAACATCGAAATCCTCGAGTGGTCCACCTATCTTGATAAGCTCAGCAACGGCGAATCCGAGCTCTTTGAAATCGGCTGGGCTCCGGCCGTTCCGGATCCGGACATGGCTCTCTGGTCGCCCCTGAACAGCAGCAACATCGGCAACGGCGCGAACTTCGCCCGCTACAACAACCCCGAAGTGGATAAGCTTCTCGAAAAGGGTCGTGAACTTGAAGACGGCGATGAGCGCGCGGATGTGTACAAACAGATTCAGGAAATCATTCTTGACGACTGCCCCTGGATTTACCAGTACAACAACGAAGCCACCATCGGCCTGAGCAAGAACGTGCAGAACTTCGTGATGACGCCGTTCTCCTACTACCCCTATTACAAGGCCAGCTTCGGCGAAGCCAAATAATCAGCTTTTCCGCCTTAAGGGAGCCCTCCCGGGCTCCCTTATTTTTTTGAAATGAGGGGGGAGTGTTATGCTGCGCTATATCATCAAGAGGATTCTGCTGCTCATTCCCGTATTGATCGGGGTGACGCTGATCACTTTCACCCTGCTTTACATTACGCCCGGCGACCCTGCAAGGGCCCTGCTGGGACCGTCGGCAAATACCGAACAAGTAGAGCAGCTGCGTGAAGAAATGGGACTGAACGATCCCTACATCGTTCGCTACGGCAACTTTTTAAGTAATCTTGTCCTGCATCAGGATATGGGTCGCTCCTACCGGGCCAAACAACCGGTGTTCAGCGTGATTATGTCGGCTTTTCCGGCGACCTTGAAACTGGCCGCCCTTGCTGTAGCCATTGCCGTGGTGATCGGCATCCCGCTGGGGATTATCTCGGCGGTGAAACAATATTCGGTTTTTGATAATGTGGCCCTTATTCTGGGTCTGATCGGTATTTCCATGCCGGTTTTCTGGCTGGGTATGCTGCTCATTCTGCAATTTGCGGCACGCCTGCACTGGTTTCCTTCTGCAGGCTTTTCAACCTTCAAACACATGGTTCTTCCTTCAGTAGCCCTGAGTGCCCAGTCGATCGCCGTCATCATGCGCATGACCCGCTCCAGCATGCTGGAGGTCATTCGCCAGGATTACATTCGTACAGCCCGTGCAAAGGGACAGACAGAGGCGAAAGTGATCATTCATCATGCCCTGCGCAATGCCCTCATGCCGATCATCACCACGGTCGGCCTGCAATTTGGCGCACTTTTGGGCGGCGCTGTCCTTACCGAAGCCGTTTTCTCCATTCCGGGTGTCGGCCGTCTCATGGTCGATTCGATTAAGATGAAGGATTTCCCTGTGGTTCAGGGCGGCGTGCTTTTTATCGCAGTGGCCTTTAGCCTTGTCAACCTGGTCGTCGACCTGCTCTATGCCTCTGTGAACCCCAAAATCCGCTCACAGTATCGTTAGGAGGCCCACATGAAAGATAAAAAGAAAGAACGTCGTTTCATGCGCCTCAAGGAATTCTGGCGCAGATTAAAGAAAAGCAAAATGGCCATGTTTGGCCTTGTGATTTTGAGCCTGCTCGTCGTGATAGCGATCTTTGCCAGTGTGATCGCCCCCTATTCCTATTCCGAGCAGCATCTTGAGAACAAAAATATGAAACCCAACTCGGAACATATTTTTGGCTGTGACGACCTGGGGCGGGATATCTTTACCCGCGTCATCTATGGCTCACGTATTTCCCTCTCGGTCGGCTTTATTGCGGTGGGCATTGCCGTGGTTTTCGGAGGTCTCCTCGGAGCTGTCGCCGGATACTTCGGCGGCGTAACGGATAATATCATCATGCGCAGCATGGATATCCTGCTGGCCGTACCGCAGATTCTTCTGGCTATTTCCATCTCGGCCGCACTGGGAACGGGTCTGGTCAATCTGATGATTGCCGTGGGAATTTCGTCCATTCCTCAATATGCCCGTATCATGCGCGCCTCCGTACTGACGGTGAAGGATCAGGAGTACATTGAAGCGACGCATGCCGCAGGCGCGACGCATCTGCACACGATTTTCCGCCACATCATTCCCAACTGTTTTGCGCCGATCATCGTCCAGGCGACTCTGGGCGTGGCCTTCGCTATTCTCACGGCGGCCGGTCTGAGCTTTATCGGTCTGGGTCTTGATCCGGAAGTGCCGGAATGGGGCGCCATGCTGGCTGGCGGCAGACAGTATATTCGTGATTTCCCGCACATTACCTTTTTCCCCGGTCTCGCGATTATGATTACTATTTTTGCCCTGAACGTGCTGGGCGATGGTTTCCGCGATGCCCTGGATCCCAAGCTCAGAGATTAGGAGGCGGCTATGTTGAATAAGAAACAACCCAAACCTTTTCAGCCCGAGCTTAATACGGAACGCTGGGAAGCGAAGGATGGCGAGCCTTTGCTCGAAATCCGGGATCTGAACATTATCTACAAAACGGATGCCCGTACAGTAAGGGCGGTCAACAATCTCAATCTTAAGCTCGGAGCCGGCGAATCTCTCGGCTTTGTCGGTGAGACGGGCGCGGGGAAGACCACCACGGCGCTGGGCATTCTGCGCCTGGTTCCGGATCCCCCGGGAATCATCGAAAGCGGGCAGATTCTTTTCGAGGGCCGTGATCTTCTTGGTCTGGAAAAAGATGAAATGCGCCAAATTCGAGGCAGCCGCATCAGCATGATCTTTCAGGACCCGATGACCAGTCTGAACCCCTCCATGACGGTGGGCGCACAGATTGAGGAGGTTCTGGGGCTGCACGAAAAGCTCAGTGGAGTTGATCTTTGTGAGCGTGCCAAGCACATGCTGGAAGTGGTGGGTATAAGGCCGGAGCGCTTTAAAGATTATCCTCACCAGTTTTCCGGCGGCATGAAGCAGCGTGTCTGCATTGCCATGGCCCTTGCCTGCAACCCCCAGATGATAATCGCCGATGAACCGACGACGGCCCTCGACGTGACGATTCAGGCCCAGGTTCTGGAGTTGATGAATAAGCTCAAAGACGAGTTTAATACCTCCATGTTGCTGATTACCCACGATCTTGGCGTGGTTGCCGAAATCTGCGACCGCGTGGCCATCATGTATGCGGGTTCCGTGGTTGAAGACGGCGACACTGATGAGATTTATGACCATCCGCTGCATCCCTACACGCGCGGCCTGTTTGCGTCGATTCCCTCGCTCGATGAGGATGTCGAATCTCTGCATGTGATTCCCGGTGCACCACCGGATCCTGCAGATCTGCCCAGCGGCTGCTGCTTCCATCCCCGCTGCCCCTATGCGACAGAGCGCTGTCGTAAGGAAATTCCGGAGATGCGGGCTATTAGCGGCGTGGATCACCAGCTGGCCTGCCATTACGTGAACGAAAAAGGCGAGTTTAGTGGGAAGGAGGCAAAAGCAGATGCCTGATAAACTTCTTGAAGTGAAACATTTAAAGAAATACTTCAAAACCAAGAAAGGCCCCCTGCGCGCGGTTGACGACGTCAGCTTTTCTATTGGAAAGGGCGAAACTTTAGGCCTCGTGGGTGAATCCGGCTGTGGCAAATCAACTTGCGGCCGTGCCATTATCCGACTGAACGATCCGAATTCCGGTGAAGTCTTTTTTGAAGGAAAGAACATTCTCGACTTTCACCGCCGGGCGGATCTTCGGAGGATGAAGCAGGAGATGCAGATTGTCTTCCAGGATCCCTATTCTTCACTGAATCCCCGCCTCAACACCCAGGACCTTATCGCAGATCCTCTGGTGATTAACAAGATTGGCAGAAACAAAGAAGAAATTCGGCAAAGAGTCCTTGAGGCCATGGAGATGGTGGGTCTGGAAAAACGTCTGCTCGATGCCTACCCGCATGAATTGGACGGCGGACGGCGGCAGCGTATTGGCATTGCCCGCGCGCTGGTGTTGAATCCAAAGTTTATCGTGATGGATGAGCCGGTTTCGGCCCTGGATGTGAGTATACAGGCTCAGATTCTCAATCTGCTCAGCGAATTACAGGATGACCTTGGCCTGACCTACCTCTTTATCGCCCATAACCTCAGTGTGGTCAAACATATCAGCGATCGCATCGCGGTGATGTATCTCGGAAAGATTGTCGAGGTTGCGAATTATCGCGACATCTTTATCGATCCGCTGCATCCTTATTCTCAGGCTCTGTTATCTGCCATCCCTATTCCCAAGCGTCACATTAAACGCGAAAGAATTATTCTTGAGGGAGATGTGCCGAGTCCGGTAAATCCGCCGGACGGCTGCCGCTTCTGCGGACGCTGCCGTATGGCCATGCCCATTTGTTCGGAGACATCGCCCGAACTCAAAGATATGGGGAATGGCCATAAGGTCGCCTGTCATCTCTATGATGATAAGCCTGCCGAAAACACTAAGTCTGCCGACGGAAAATAGTTGTTTGTCGTAAAAATGCCGCATGCCGCACCAAGGTTGCATTCGGATAAGCTTGAAGATTAAAACGTTAGAAAGCAAAGAAAGCAGAAATGATGAAAAAGAAATTTGAAAGCGCTCCCATTGTGGAGCTGGCTAAGGATTTACTGGCCATTGACAGCCCCGGCGGTTATACCGGTGAAGTTAATGCCTATCTTGAAAAGACACTGAAAGAAATGGGATTTACACCCAGATACACCAATAAACAGGCGCTCTACGTGGATTTCCCGGAAGGTGAAGCGCCTCGTCGCATGGTCACCGCTCATATTGATACCCTGGGCGCAATGGTCACGGAAATCTGTGACAACGGCCGTCTGCGCTTCAGCAACATCGGCGGCTGGGATTATCACTGCCTCGAAACAGAGTCTGTACGCGTCCACTGTGCCTCGGGCAAAATCCTGACGGGCACGATCCTCTCTGATAAAGCCTCAGTGCATATCTATCACGATATCGTGCGTGCGGAAGTCAGAGACTACGACACCATGGCCGTGCGTCTGGATATCCTCTCGAATTCTGCCGAAGAGACCCGCGCTGCAGGCGTGGAGCTGGGCGACTTTATCTGCTTTGAGACCCACACAGAGTTTACGGAAACAGGCTTTCTGAAGAGCCGTTTCCTCGACAACAAGGTTGATGCCGCTATCCTTCTGGAAGTTCTCTCCCGCATGGTAAAGGCTGGTGAAAAACCTGCCGAGCCGACGCGCCTGCTTTTCTCAAACTATGAAGAAATGGGCCATGGTGTAGCTTCACCGCCGGACAGTATCCGTGAAATTCTTGCCCTCGACATTGGCACTGTGGGCGAAAAGCGCAACTCTCGTGAAACCCAAGTGACGATCGTCTGCAAAGACTCGCGTACACCGTATCCCTTCGACTTCCGTCAGCGCCTGGCCAAGCTGGCCCAGGATAATGGCGTGGAGCACTGTGTCGATGTGCACATTCGCTATGGCTCGGACGGCAGTCTCGCGGCCGTCGCCGGTATCGACATGGATTTCGCCTGTATCGGCCCTGGCGTGGATTCTACCCACAGTCTGGAGCGCACGCATGAGCGGGGCATCCTGGCGACGGCAGAGCTGCTGGATCTCTATATGAGAAATTAGCGATCCTATTGATAAGATGTAAATACATCAGCCTCACGGGCGTGTTTTCACCTCATTTTTTCACAACCGTGAGCTTAAAAGGCCTGATTTTCAGGCCTTTTATTTATTGTTACATAAAAATGACAAGACTGTTTCCCGGCGAAGGCTCCAGGACTTTTTCTGAAATTCTTCGATCTGTATCAAAGTTTTAATCCTTTATCAAAGTTTCCTCAACTTTCTTTTGTTAGCATCAAGATAAGCACAATGGATGTTTTACAGCGGCCTTCTGGGTCCGCTTCAGACGTCAGACCAGAAAGTCTGAAGTCTAATAAAGGAGAAGCAAAGCGAGTGCGTTTAAGGGGGAGACAATGAGTGAGTTAAGAGGGAACGAGTTGAGTGAGTTGGAGCAAAAAGAAAGGCTTGAAGAATTTGCTGGAGAGAAAAAACATGAGCCAATGGGTGAAATTGTGTCCACTTTCCAAGAGGGGCCAGATTCCGCGCCACAGACAGAATTATTTCCCGAGGTCCAAGCTGAATTAATCCCTGAAACGAAGGAGAAAAAGCCAGAGATGGGAGATCTTGCTGCTCCCCCTCGCTTTGTGCTTGCCCGAGAAGAAACTCATTGTTACCTTCAGCTGCAATTCCCCCTTTTGCTCTTTACGGATCATGTGCCGGAGGGCATGAAGAAGCTGCCGTTTGATGAGGGTCAGATTCCGCCTCTGCCCTGGCTGAAAGCGGCGCGCGGGGCGCTCGAACGATATGAAGAAGAGATTCGCCGCTATTTTCATCCTGATGCCAGTGTTCCGGAACTGCTTTTTCCGCTTCTCCCTTTAACGGGGCAAGATCTTAACGATTGGCTGAGCGCATTGGGTCAGCTGGACGCGGGGGCCTTGCGACAGACCCTTTTGCAGGGTGTTTTGCCGCTGCAGGAGCAGCTCTCCGAAGAGCCGCGCGAGCTTTCGGCCATCGCGGCTGAGGATGCGCGGCGCTTTCTGAAACAGACCCGCCTGCCCGCCGATGCCTGCTGGATGATTTATGCCCTTCTGGATGATCTCGATAAAATTGCCCCCGAGCTTCAACGCCTTTTTACCGAGCTGCGTTTTTTGAGCGATGCCATGATTAACCCCATGGAAACCGATGCCATCGTCGCAGTCGACAAACTGCTGAAAAGGCTCAATACCCAAGACTCAAGACAGAAAAATGATAAGGCAGGTGATGAGGCTGACTTCGACAAGCTTGGAGAGATGAGCGCAACCTGCGCGGAAGCTTCCTCGCCAACGACAACCACGACACCTTCGCCAGCTTCTCAAATAGCTTCCTCAGCGGCAGCCAAAGCACCTGGACTTCCCCTGAAAGCTAAAACGCCAGACCCCTGGCTCCGGAGGCTGTTTTCTGAGCAGGAACTCCACCTGCTCCTGCGGCAAGACAACATCATGGTATACCCCTCACTGATTCCCTGGGAGGCACGCATCCTGCCGGGAGGGCGCTCCCTCGTCCTGGGCTATGCTCTCGCCGATCTTCTGACCGCCGAAGAAGAGAAGGAAAAAAGTGAAGAAATGGAACAGCAGAATTTTTGTAAACTGCTCTCCGATCCGACCCGCTTTAAACTCTGTAAACTTCTCGCAGAAGAAAGCGCGCGTCCTGTCGAGCTTGCCCGCAGACTTAAGATCAGTCAGGCGACGGTGTCGCACCATCTCTCAGCCCTCCGTGACCTGGGTCTTCTCCAGGAAAAAAGAGGTAAAAAAGAGCTGAGCAAAGAGCGAGCCGCAGAGATTCTCCATTCGCTGCTTCAGCAATTTGCTTGAATTCAGGGAGCTTACTTGTCCACTGAGCTAATTTTGCTTATTCAGCGCTTGGCGAACAAACCGGTCTAATGAAACAGGCATGCATCAAATTGTGCGAACGTTTTTCCTGGAAAGCGCGTACACGTAAAAATGCTTTATATGCCATTTATTAGGACGACTAATTGACTAATACGACACTTTTTAGGACGACTTATTGGCAAATACAACATTTTTTAGGTCAACTAATTGGTAATAGACCCACTTTTCCTTGACATTTCCTCGAATTGAGCAAAAATAAGAATGTTGAATGAAGCCTGTCATCTGAGATATCGTTCGAGTTTGACTAAAATTTGCGGAGGAGCATGCAGATGCAAAGACAGCTCATGGCAGAACTGAAAAGCTGGAAAGCGAAAAAAAAGCATTTGCCTCTGATTTTACGCGGCGCCAGGCAGGTGGGAAAAACCTGGCTGATGAAGGAATTTGGCAGATCCTGTTATACGCACAGCCTCTATATTAACTTCGATCATAATCCGAGAATGAAACAGCTCTTTGCCTCTGACTTTGATGTGTCGAGACTTTGTGAGGGCTTATCCCTGGAGAGCGGTGAAAAAATCATTGCGGGAGAAACCTTGATTATTCTGGATGAAATTCAGGAGGTTCCAAGGGCTTTACAAGCCTTAAAATATTTTGCAGAGGAAGCGCCGGAGCTGGAGATCATTTCGGCTGGCTCACTGCTGGGCATGGCCTTGCATTCAGGTTTATCCTTTCCTGTTGGAAAAGTCCAAACGCTGGATCTTTACCCTCTTTCTTTTACAGAGTTTCTTGAGGCAAAAGGAGAGGACAAACTTTTGGAAGTCCTCAGGAACAGGGATTTTGAAATGGCCGCGATCTTTAAGGATCGCTATATTCAATCTCTGAAACAGTATTTTATCGTGGGAGGCATGCCTGCCGCCGTGAACGCTTTTCTCCGCGATCAGGATTATCATGAACTGCGCAGGCTGCAGAAGGAATTGATCTTCAACTATGAGGCTGATTTTTCCAAGCATGTTCCTGTGGATCAGATTGCACGTCTGAATATGGTGTGGAACAGTATTCCTTCGCAGCTTGCGAAAGAAAATAAAAAATTCATCTACAGTGTGATCAAAAAAGGAGGAAGAGCACGCGAGTTTGAAACGGCCATTCAATGGCTGATCGACTGTGGGCTTTGTCTCCGTGTGGATCGTATCAATAAAGGTGGACTCCCTTTAAAGGCCTATCAGGATCTTTCAGCCTTTAAGCTCTACCTGCATGATATCGGCCTGCTCTGTGCCATGGTTGACCTGGACCCTCGCACGATTCTCCTCGGAGATGAACTTTTCAGCGAATTTAAGGGAGCTCTGGCTGAACAGTATGTTTGTCAGCAGCTGCTGGCAGACTGTCAGCTCACTCCTTACTACTGGACGAATCAACAATCCAGTGGTGAAGTCGATTTTGTGCTGCAGATTGGCCAGCACATCGTGCCTTTGGAAGTGAAGTCCGGTGAAAATCTTGAGGCGAAAAGTCTGAAAGCCTTTGCGGCAAAATATGCTCCCTGCACCCCTGTCAGAACTTCTCTGGCCGATTACCGCAAGGATGGTCAGCTGGTCAATCTTCCTCTTTATGCCATTTCTCAGATCGATAAAATTGTTGAGCAACTCTCAAATGAATAAAATCGTCGGCCAACACTCAATTGAGAAAATCATTGGCCAGCTTTAGTCCCAGCTGCTCTGACCGTCACCGCTGAGATCAATGGGCGGGCCGGAAACTTCGGCGGGAAGGTTAAAAACAGCAGAAAATAAGCCCTTAACGCGGGCAAGCATTTCGCGGATTTCCCTCAGCCATTGGCCTGCATAAGCTTGTCGGTCTGCCGGAACCCCTCGAAACTGCATGCCCAGCGCATCGGCCATATAGAGGCCGCGGTAGAGATGATAGCGCTGGGAGACGAGGGTGACATTGCGGACCCCGAAAATATCGTGAGCCCGTTTAAGGCTGTCCCAGGTGCTGAAACCGGCATGATCCAAAAAGATGTCCTCGGCAGCAATGCCCTGCTCCAGAGCCAGCTTTTTCATCGCGTTAACTTCATCGTAGTTTTTCTGACCATGATCGCCGGAAAGCAGAAGTTTCTTAGCCGCTCCCTTGTGCATAAGTTCTACGCCGCGCAGAACTCGATCGCGCAGCATGGGGGTGGGGCTGCCATCAGCATAAACCCCACAGCCAAAAACCAGGACAACGTCCGCCTTCTGCCTTGCGGCAGCGTCGCTGTCGACGATATCGAGGTGGTATTTTTGTTTGATGAAAAGTGAGAAGGAACTTACAAAGACCGCCAGCGTGAGGATCAGCAGCAGGCCGCACCAAAGCATGCGCTTCCAGGGGAAACTGACAACTCTGGTCGGGGAGGGCGGGCGATGCTTGTTGCCCTGCCGGACGCCACTGTCCTTGCTCCAGGCTTCGCGACGCTCACGATTGCGCGGGACGGCAGCAGCTGCATGGGCAGGCAGAGCAGCGGACTGGGCAGGAAGCACGTTGTCGCGTGAAGCTCTTTCAGCTGGGAACGGCGGCCTTTGTTGCCTTATTGATTTCTGGCCAGGTTTCGTGGCCTGGGCAGAAGGATTTTGCCGGAAGCGCCCGGCTTCGGCCTGTGAAAGTGGCTGCGATTCAGGCGCAGCTCCTGCACGTGCCTGCGGCGCTGTCTGACGCCTTGTTGGGGGAGGGCCAGGAATGGGCGGACGCTTCCCGGTGCGAGGCTCAGGTAAAGGAGGACGCCGCCTTGGGGGCGGCGCCTCTGTGGGTTTTTGTGGGAGCTTTATCTCAGGATTCATTGGGTCTCATCTCAGCTTTCAATTTTGTACGCGTCAGGAGGCCTGAACAAAAGGAGAGTGCTTCACAGCGAGGTTTTGGCAATGTCATTTAATGACATCTGCGATGATGGTGATTTCCCATCCTGCAGCGGGCAACTTTTCTTGAACTCTTTGCCACCCATCCTACAGCGGGCGACTGAGCTAAAATTCTCTGCCGCCGCTGATTTTGACATCGTGCTCGTGAGCGATGATGGCCTGGAGAGAAGCCGTCAGGCCGCGGGCGATATCGTTCAGGGAAAGGCAGGGCGTGTTGGCCTTATCGACCACCTGAGCGGGGATGAAGGGCACGTGAATGAAGCCACCGCGGCACTGAGGGAATTCTTTGGCAATCGTATAAAGCACGCCATACATGAGGTGATTGCAGACGAAGGTTCCGGCGGTATTGGAAACGGCTGCGGGAAGATTCTCGGCCTTGATGCTTTCGACCATGGCTTTGATCGGCAGGGAGGCGAAATAGGCGTCAGCGCCATCGGCAAAGATAGGCTCGTCGACAGGCTGCTGTCCTTCGTTGTCAGGAATACGGGCATCATCAAGATTGATCGCCACACGTTCCGGAGTCAGCTGAAAGCGACCTCCGGCCTGGCCTACGCAGAGCACGGCATCTGGCTTATGCTTTCTCATGGCTTCCTGCACCGTTTTAATAGACTTATGGAAAACGGTCGGCACTTCAAGCTTAATCAGCTCAGCCGTAAGGTCTTCCGCTTTAACAAGTTTGACGGCTTCCAGAGCCGGATTGATTTTTTCACCCCCGAAGGGATCAAAGGCTGTGAGCAAAATTTTCATGATGACATTCCCCCATAAGATGTTTTTGAAATCGGTAGATCTTCTTGTTTTCCTGTCTTCAAGTCCATCGGCCTGACTTTTGTCAGGCCGATGGGATTCAAACTTCGGAATTAAAAAGCCAGAAAATACAGCAGGCCGATGTGGATCAGCAGCATAATCAGGGCAAAGGGTACCTGAGCCTTGATGATGGCGTACTGGCTCTTCGTTTCCAACAGAGCGGCCGGCATGATGTTAAAGTTGGCTGCCATCGGTGTGAGCAGCGTTCCGCAGTAACCGGCGGTCAGGCCAAGAGCGCCGACCACGGCAGGATTAGCTCCTTGCATGATGAGGAAGGGGATGCCGATACCGACGGTAATGACGGAGAATGCGGCGAAACCGTTACCCATAATGATGGTAAAGAGAGCCATACCCAGGCAGTAAACGACGCAGGCGATGAATTTGTTGCCTTCGGGGACGACGGAAGAAACGCCCTGAGAAATGACTTCGCCAACACCGGCCACCGTAAAGACGGCACCCAGGGCGCTGAGAAGCTGAGGCAGGAAGCCGGTCGTGCCGACATTGTCCATAAGGCGGACGCCTTCAACGGCGGAATCACGCAGGCTGGCTTTTGTCAGCAGCAGGGCTGCGATAAGGCCGATGATGCCGGAGAAACCGAGAACCACAGCACCGGACATTTTGGGCAGGAAACTGGCCAGGAGGACAGCGGAAACGGCCAGAGTCAGTGGAGGCAGAAAGACCTTGTAACCGATGTGATCGGCGTGTTTTCTGGATTCCGCAGGCTCAGGATCGTGACACTCACCGTGGTCAACTCCCTTGATACCGGTCAGCAGAGCTACGATCACGACGCAAATACCGGTGACGATACCAGGAAGGTGAGGGCCAAAGGCAAAGGTAAACGCTAAGATGAGCCAGAAGGCCAGGGTGGTGTATTTCTTGCTGGGATTCTTGACGGTGCGGAAGGCATTCAGACCCACAAGAACAAAAATCAGGGCAATGAGAATATAAAAGAATTCGCCCGAAATGGTATTAAATAATTTCCAATCCATTTTCCTTTACCTCCTATTTAACCTTCTGACCATTCAGGAGCTTGCTCTGAAGGCTCTTATCGAAATAGGAATAATAGACTGCAGCCACCACGACAGAAATAACAGCGACAGGAATGGACCACTTGGCGACAGCGAGGTTGGTTGCATCGGGATAACCTTGCTCGATCAGGGTCGTCGAGATCAGGAGGGTGCCGGAAGAAGCCATGAATACGTTCTGACCGAAGAAGTTTCCGGTATTCTCTGCAGAGGCCACCAGACCTTTAATCGCATCCTGATGCTTTTCGTCAATCTTGCCGTATCTGGTCTCCGCAGCCGCCTGGGCCATCGGGTTAATCAGCGGACGGACAAACTGCGGGTGACCGCCGATTCTCAGCGAAAGAGCGGCTGAGAGCACACGGATAGCCTGATAGAGCAGGGCAATACGTCCAACGGTCGCCGCTTTGATCTTGGAAATGAGATCGACGGCCTTTTCCTTTAGGCCATAGCGCTCACAAAGTCCGATGACCGGCAGGGTCAGAACAAACATGGTCGCCAGACGGTTGGACAGGAATTTTTCTCCCAGGATCGTCAGAATCTGATCCAGAGGCATACCGGCGACAAGTCCTGTGACAATGCCGGCAATGACGACGGTGGCGATGGTATCCAGTTTTACGGCAAAACCGACAACTACGATAAGCACGCCGATGAGTTTCAAAATTTCCATAAATACCTCCTCAAAGTGCTACGGAAATATGTGGCACATGTCCACACTAAAAGCAAGAATAGAAGAGACAGATAAAAAAATCAATGAATTTTCATGCTTTCATGGAGTCAAATTGTTTACTTTTTGAAGATGGGGGCTTTCTCCTCCTGGACGACGCCCAGGGAAGCGTCAGAGTTCGGAGAGTATGTTAACCCACATTTCTTCCTCACCCTGGACGTTGCCGAATGCAGCAGGTCAGGACGCAATTCTGGAAGTCCGAATCCCAGGGAAACCGTGCGTACTCATCAGCCTCTGCTCTACCATTTGAGCTGCCCTCTGGTGGTATAATCTAAGTTCAGTTTGCAGGAGCGTTCAGGTCTGCGCTAAAGCCGCGAACGGTCATAGCAATTGCGTTCGAAGATTACACCATTGCGAGCGCTCAGACTCTGCGCTGATGCCTGGGGCGGACATATAAAACTGGGTCAGAACGAGCCATGGAGGAATATGAAGATCTTATTGAGCGAAGAAGAATATCGCGGCCACCGCCACATGTCGACGGCTCAAGTCATCATTCTGGGCTTCCTGGGGGTCATCCTTCTGGGCACGCTCCTGCTCATGCTGCCTTTTGCCACCCAGGGCAAGCCAGGCGCCTCTTTTCTGGATGCCCTCTTTACTTCAACCTCCGCACTCTGTGTGACAGGCCTTATTGTGCACGATACAGCAATGTACTGGTCGACCTTTGGACACAGTATTATTCTCCTGCTCATCCAAATTGGCGGCATGGGCGTCGTGACCGTTGCCCTTGCCCTCTTTCTTCTTTCCGGCAAACGTATCAACCTCAAAGAACGGCAGACCATGCAGGCCTCAATTTCTGCCCCCAAGGTTGGCGGTATCCTCCGCTTCACACTGTTTATTCTGAAAAGCACGGCCATTATGGAAACCCTGGGCGCGCTGCATATGGCACCGGTTTTCATACATGATTTCGGTTTTGGCAAGGGCCTTTTCTACGCCTTTTTCCACTCGATTTCAGCCTTTTGTAATGCTGGCTTCGACCTCATGGGAGCTAAGGCCCCAGGCTCATCACTTTGCCTCTATGAGGGTAATGTGGTGATCAATATCTGCATCATGGGCCTTATTGTGCTCGGGGGTATTGGCTTTCTGACCTGGGATGATCTCTGCGAGCATCGCCTGCATGCCCACCGCTGGCAGATGCAGACGAAGGTGATTCTGACCACAACCCTCATCCTTATCGTGGCCCCGGCTCTCCTTTTTTTCTTCCGCGATTTTGCGGGCGAACCGCTTAAACTTCGTCTCCTGAAATCTCTTTTTCAGTCGGTCACCACGCGCACGGCGGGATTTAACACGGTTGACCTCGGCAGCATGTCGCAGGTCAGCCAGCTCGTGATGATTCTGCTCATGCTGATCGGCGGTTCTCCCGGCTCGACAGCTGGCGGTATGAAAAACACCACCCTGGCGGTCGTGCTCTTTACCAGCATCTCCGTTTTTCGTCGACACGAATATACGCATTTTTATGGGAGACGCGTATCTTCAGAGACCTTACGCACGGCAGGCACCATCTTTTTTATGTACATCAGCCTTTCGCTGACGGGAGGGCTGCTGCTTGCGGCGATTGATGGGGTGGAGCTTATGCCGGCCCTCTTTGAAGCCGCTTCGGCGCTTGGCACGGTCGGCCTTTCGCTCGGTATCACGGCGAAGCTCAGCGTGATTTCAAAATTGATCCTGATCTTTCTCATGTATATCGGGCGTGTCGGAGGTCTGACCCTGATCTTTGCGACCTTGATGGAGAAGAGCAGTCCAGGTGCTAAATTCCCTGAAGAAAGACTGACTGTGGGCTAAACGGCGTAATGGAGCAGGATCTTGGCTCCTTGCAGAGAAAAAATTCTTTGTGGATATTCCATCTCAGGGCGAAGCGCCAGGACTTGCTCAGTCGAGAGTTACTTTGTTAAGAAGGAGCAGGAAAGAAAGGAAGCAGACATGAAATCGGTATTATTGATTGGGCTTGGCCGTTTTGGCCGCCATGTGGCTATGCAGCTGAACGAAATGAATCATCAGGTGATGGCGATCGATATTAAAGAGAACCGCGTCAACGCGGTTCTGCCCTATGTGACCAACGCCCTCATTGGCGATGCCACAAACAGAGCTTTTGTGGAGTCTCTCGGCGTGCGCAATTTCGACCTCTGTATTGTGGCGATTGGCGATCATTTTCAAAACTCACTTGAGAGCACCCTCCTGCTCAAGGAGCTTGGTGCGCAGAAGGTCGTCTCCCGGGCGGCACGCGATGTTCATGCCAAGTTTCTCCTGCGCAACGGGGCGGATTTTATTGTCTATCCCGAGCGTCAGATCGGTGAGTGGACCGCCCTGCGCTTTGCCTCGGACAATCTTCTCGACTTTTTCCAGATCGACCATGACAACGCCATTGTCGAGATTCCCATTCCGCGGGAATGGCTGGGGAAAAGCATAGGCCAGTTGGATGTTCGTAAAAAATACAATGTGACCATCGTCGCTCTGAAAAAAGAAAAGACCCTGCAATACAGGATTCTGCCCTCGACAGTCCTCGAAGATCCCTGGAAACTCCTTGTCCTCGGAGATAAGAATACGATACTGAAACAGTTCGGTAACTCCCACTGAGAGGAGGGAGTGACCACAAAAACAGTGAGTGTACACCGAAGTAAATGATTTCACACTGAAATCATTTCACATTGAAATCAGCGAATGTACCCTGTAAACATAGAGAGTATTAAAAATGATGACAACCATTGATCTTAAATCCCCGGAATGGGTCGATTTACAAAAACGCATGGTGGGGTGGAGGCGAGACATCCATAGAAACCCGGAGATAGGCAATCATCTGCCCAGGACCTCAGCCTATGTCCAGAAGGTCCTTAAAGAGCTGGGTATTTCCTTTCAGCTTTTCGTCGAAGGCAACTCACTGGTTGGCCTGATTCCGGGACGAGAAGAAGGGCGGACGATCGCTCTGAGGGCCGACATGGATGGCCTGCCTGTGCGCGAAGATACTGGTCTGCCCTTTGCCTCGGAAAACGGCTGTATGCACGCCTGCGGGCATGATGGCCACACGGCCATGCTCCTGGGCGCAGCGGCCTGGCTCTCGGCCCATCGTGAGGCTTTCTCCGGTCAGGTCAAACTTTTCTTCCAATCCGGAGAGGAATACCCTGGCGGGGCGGAGCCGATGATTCGCGAGGGCTGCCTGGAAAACCCTCACGTGGACGCCGTTTTCGGAATGCACGCAGGGCAGATGAGCCCGGAGGTTCCCCAGGGTAAAATAGCCTATATCAAAGGGCCGATCATGGCCGCCATGGATCGCCTCTATATCCAAGTCCATGGCCGGGGTGGGCACGGGGCTTATCCACATACCTGTATCGACCCCATTGTCCTGGCTTCGGAAATCGTCCTGGCTCTGCAGACCCTGATCAGCCGCGAACTCAATCCCACCGAAGCGGCTGTACTGTCCATCACGCGCATATCCGGCGGCTTTAACCAGAATATCATTCCTGACACCGTTGAACTGGAAGGAACCGTGCGCACGCTGCACCCGGAAACCCGCGTCTGGCTTGCTGAGCGCATCAGAGCAGTCGCTGAAGGCCTTGCGGCTGCACGCGGAGCGAGGGTAGAGATTGAGCACAGTTTTAATTACCCCGCCGTTATCAACGACGATGCCATGACGGATCTCGTGGTGAACGCGGCCAGGAAAGTTCTTTCCGCTGAGGCCCTTTACCCCCTTAAATCGCCTGTGATGAGCGGCGAAGATTTTTCCTTCTACCAGGAAAAAGTTCCCGGCTGCTTTGTTTTCATGAGCAACCCGGGCTTGATTCAGGGTAAATTCAACGGGCACCACTCCCCCCGCTTCGATCTCGATGAATCCATGTTCAGCGCAGGCGCGGCCCTGCATTGCCAGACGGCCCTGGACTTTCTTAAGCCATAAGTGAGAGCTTTACTGCCAATCTTGTCTTTACGATCTTTACGATATATCATAAAAAGAAAGTGAAGGAGGTTGCTGAAATGGCAAAAAGAGCCCTGAATTTTAAAATGGATGAAGCGGATATTATGGAAATAAAAGAAGTGGCTGGGGTTTTTCGCCTTTCTATGACGGACCTGGTCACGAATGCTGTGAAGGCCTACATTGATGAATTAAAGCAAGACCCTCTCTATCGCCTGACAGCCAACATTCAGGAGGCATCGAGCGAAGAATCGAAAGAGATCCTGGCTGAGATCGAGAATATGAGCGATGATGACCTGTCGATAGCGGCCACGAAACGTTTTTCTGCCTAGGTCATCATTGGAGGCTACAGATATGGGCAGAAAAAAACCTTTCGAATATGAAATCCAATACACAAAGGCTGCCGATAAATTTCTCAAAGCTCACGAAGGAATTCGCAAACAGTATGAAGAAGCGATCCATGAACTGCTTCTTGGAGATCATCCGGAAAAAGTGGATGTAAAGAGAATCCAGGGCAAATGGCAGGATGTATATCGAATCAGACTGGGGTCAATCCGCCTTGTTTACACCATCATTGAGGGAAAGATTGTGGTCATCAAAACCCTGCTCGCAAGCCCGCGGGGTGATGTTTACAAAAAATTAAACGGGCTGAAATAAAGCAAAAGAGCTGAAAATATTGTATTACCTTAGATTTCTGCTTTAGTTTTATTTTTATTGGACTTATCAGATTTTTTTAATTCATTTCTTAGATTAATTTAATTAACTTCATTTTCTGTTTTTTATCTTTCTTTAACTGTTGTCTTGACACTTGCTGGGACCAAGCTATAATGAAGCTAACAATTAAACAAATGTTTAATCGTTTGTTTAAAGGTATGGCTCTTGCTTGCAGGATCTGCGAGCATGCTGAAAACGCTTAGGACGACAAGCGCCTGAACGTTCGGCTCAAGCTTGATGTGCCTGTGAGCAGAAGGTTTTAAGAAATAAAAAAATATGGAAAGCTGAGGTATTGAAAATGAAAAAGAGTTATGCGATTGAAGTGGATTGCGCCAACTGCGCCAATGAAATGGAGCGTGCAGCCCGTAATATTCCGGGTGTGGCGGAGGCTTCGGTGAATTTTATGATGCAGAAAATGAGCGTGGTTTTCACGGAAGGAAGTGACCCACAGAAGGTTATGCAGGAAGTAGCCAAAGCGTGCAAGAAGATTGAGCCGGATTGCTGCATTGAGTTCTGATGTCGAATGAGCTGTCTCGCAATGCAAGCTGATACGAAACATGATCTGGAAAGTTGTCTTGCAGAGCTCAGCGAGATAAAGGCAAGTTATGGAAAGTGGTCATTAAGATGTCAAATAAACAAAAGAAGCTCCTGAAGAGAATTCTAGTGGCTCTGGCCCTGCTCCTTCTCTTTAATCTTTTGCCCCTGGAAAACTGCGCAGCTTTTTTACTGGGGAAGATCTTGCGTGTGCCCGGGGAGAATATCGCGGCATTTCAGGCGAAAAGTCCTTTTATGGCAGGCCTGGCAGCTTTTTTTGCTCTGCCGGAAGGTGCGGCCGTGGACCTCTGGCTGGCCAGGCTGCTTCAGTTTATCGGACTTTTTGTGGCCTATCTCATTGTGGGTGGAGATATTCTGCGCAAAGCCTGGCGCGGCCTCTGTAACCGCCGCCTCTTTGATGAGAATTTTCTCATGGCCGTGGCCACGCTCGGAGCGATTGCCCTGGCCATTTATCAGCGCAGTGGCGATATCAACGAAGCTGTGGCGGTCATGCTCTTCTATCAGCTGGGCGAACTCTTCCAGAGTGTCGCGATCGGCCGCAGCCGGAAGAATATTGCGGAGCTTATGGACATCAGGCCGGATACGGCGAGGCTGGAGCGTGAGGGAGAGCTGGTCGTGGTCGACCCGGACGAAGTTCCTGTGGGCAGCACCATTGTGGTGCAGCCCGGCGAAAAAGTGCCGATTGACGGGAGAGTTATTGAAGGTCGTTCCACTCTCAATACAGCAGCCCTGACGGGTGAGAGCCTGCCCCGCGAAGTCGGTGCAGGGGACGAGATTATCAGCGGTTGTATCAACCTCAGCGCTGTACTGAGGATTACAACAACAAAACCCTTCGGCGAATCGACCGTTTCAAAAATTCTTGAACTCGTGGAAAATGCGAGTTCGCGCAAAGCAAAATCCGAGGAATTTATCAGTAAATTTGCCCGCGTGTACACGCCGGTCGTGACCTTTTCGGCCCTGGCCCTTGCTTTTTTACCGCCCCTCATCAGGTGGATTTTTATGGGCCTCGACCCCCTTTGGGGCAACTGGATTTACCGTGCGCTGATCTTCCTGGTCATTAGCTGTCCCTGCGCTCTGGTCGCCAGCATCCCTCTGAGCTTTTTTGCTGGCCTGGGTGGAGCGAGCCGGGAAGGTATTCTGATCAAAGGTGCGAACTACCTCGAAACGCTTGCCAAAACAGGAACGGTTGTCTTCGATAAGACAGGGACGCTGACCCGTGGCAGTTTTGAGGTTCAGGGCTTACACCACAGTTCCTATTCGCAGGAAAAAATTCTCGAACTTGCGGCACACGCGGAATACGCTTCCTCTCACCCGATCAGCAGGAGCCTCAGGGAAGCCTGGGGTCATGAGCCCGAGCGCTCCCGCGTCCGTGATTTTAAGGAATATCACGGCGAAGGGGTCACCGCTGTGGTTGACGACACAGAGGTAGCTGCCGGTAACGAAAAACTCATGCAGCGTCTGGGGCTGGACTTTATTCCCTGCAGGCAGGTGGGAACCATCGTACACATCGCCATCAATGGCGCTTACGCGGGGCATATCCTTATCTCGGATGTGATCAAGGAAGAGTCTGCCGCGGCTGTTCAGGAGCTCAGGCAGGCTGGCGTTCACGAGATCGTCATGCTTACCGGCGATGACGCCCGTGTCGCTGGAGAAGTGGGGCGGAAACTGGGCATCGATCGGGTGGAAAGCGAACTGCTGCCGGGTGATAAAGTGGCTAAACTCGAGGAGCTTCTCGCCTTGCGTCCAGCAAAATCAGGGCTGGCCTTTGTCGGCGACGGGATCAATGATGCCCCGGTGCTGCGCCTGGCTGACGTGGGCATTGCCATGGGGGCCATGGGCAGCGACGCGGCGATAGAAGCGGCGGATGTGGTGCTGATGGACGATAACCCGCAAAACGTAGCCAAAGCCATCCGCATCGCCCGCAAATGTCTGCGCATTGTTCGGGAGAACATTGTTTTTGCTCTGGGGGTCAAGCTGCTCTGTCTCCTGCTCGGCGCCCTGGGTCTGGCCAATATGTGGACGGCCATTTTTGCCGATGTCGGGGTTATGGTACTGGCCGTCCTGAATGCCATCCGCGCCCTCTTTGTGAAACGGCTGTGAGCGCCTGAGTTTCTCAAACTTCTGCCCTCTGCTTTTTAAAAGCGAGGGCCTTTTTTGAGTGAGAGTTAACAGAGGGCACAGCAGCTCTGCCGTGAGGGCAGGATGCAGGCGAAAAAGGACGGTTTTTCAGGCTTTTTCAAAAAGTGCATAAAGCCCACGATGGGAAGGAGATACTTTTTGTCAGCTTGTTTATTGGACCTATCTTTGCTATGATTTCGGTGTAAACACGCACCCGTGTGCTGGCTTTTCGCGCTCAGCAAACCACACGAGTTGTTCTCGTGTGCAAGAGTTTGCACAGGTTTGCGTAAATCTTTAGGAGGATAGTTTATGAAAAAAATAATGAGCCTTCTGGTTGTTATCGCATTGATGGCTGCCTTTATCGTTGGCTGCGCCCCTGCGAATACCCCTGAGAAGACCGAGGCCCCCAAGTCTGAAGAAAAAACCGAAGCCCCCAAGGCCGAGGAAAAGGCAGACGAAAAGGCCGAGGAAACGAAGGCAGAAGAAAAAGCTGATGAAACCAAGACCGAAGAAAAGGCTGAAGAGCCCAAGGCAGAAGAAAAAGCCGACGGCGGCGAAGTGGCCAACAAGGACAAGCCCCTGGTCTGGTACAACCGTCAGCCCTCCAACAGCTCCACCGGTGAGCTCGATATGGAAGCTCTGAACTTCAACGACAAGACCTACTATGTTGGCTTTGATGCTAACCAGGGTGCAGAACTCCAGGGCCAGATGGTCGTGGATTACATCATGGCGCACGCCGACGAAATCGACCGCAATGGTGATGGCACCATCGGCTACGTTCTCGCTATCGGCGATATCGGCCACAACGACTCCATCGCCCGTACGCGTGGCGCCCGTAAAGCTCTCGGCACGGGAGTTGAAAAAGACGGCGCGATCGACTCCACCCCCGCCGGCACCAACGTTGACGGCAAAGCTACGGTCGTCAAAGACGGCGAAATCAAAGTCGGCGACAAGACCTTTGTGGTTCGCGAACTGGCTTCTCAGGAAATGAAGAACGCCGCAGGCGCCACCTGGGATGCGGCTACGGCCGGCAACGCCATCAGCACCTGGGCTTCCACCTTTGGTGATCAGATTGATATCGTTGTCTCCAACAACGACGGCATGGGCATGGCCATGTTCAACGGCTGGTCCAAAGAGAACAAAGTCCCGACCTTCGGTTACGACGCCAACAGCGACGCTGTTGCGGCCATTGCTGATGGTTTCGGCGGCACGATCAGCCAGCATGCTGACGTTCAGGCTTACCTGACGCTCCGTGTTCTGCGCAACCTGCTCGATAACGTCGATGTCAACACCGGCATCAGCATCAAGGATGATGCGGGCAACGTCCTGACCGACACAGACTACAAGTATGTCGAAGCCGAGCGTTCCTACTACGCACTCAACCTCGCGGTCACTTCTGAGAACTACAAAGACTTCCTGGATTCCACCGTTCCTTACAAGCCGGTTGCCAACCAGCTCGATGAGAAGGCGCATCCGATGAAGAACGTCTGGCTGAATATCTACAACTCCGCGGATAACTTCCTCGGCTCAACCTATCAGCCTCTGCTCCAGAACTATGACAAACTTCTGAACCTCAAAGTCGAATACATCGGCGGCGACGGTCAGACCGAATCCAACATCACCAACCGCCTGGGCAACCCCAGCCAGTATGACGCTTTCGCCATCAACATGGTGAAGACCGATAACGCGGCTTCCTACATGGAGATCCTCAAGAAATAACAGGAGCCTCTCTGCAAAGGCAGTCGTGGCGGACTAAGTGGTTCCGTCGGGTTATCAGGAAGGCTCCCCTTCCTGATAACCTTTTTTATAATCAGGAGGGTTGACGATGGCTGAAACTGAAAATCAGATCGTGCTTTCCATCCGTGGTATGTCGAAAGCCTTCGGCCGTAATGTGGTTCTGGACCACGTCGACATGGATGTCAGAAAAGGGAGCGTCATGGGCCTGATGGGCGAGAATGGCGCAGGAAAATCCACGATGATGAAATGCCTTTTCGGCATTTATCAGAAGGATGAAGGCAGTATCTTCCTTGACGGCAGGGAGGTGGCCTTTTCCGGACCAAAGGAGGCTCTGGAAAACGGCATTGCCATGGTCCATCAGGAACTCAATCAGTGCCTGGACCGAAGTGTGGTCGACAATCTGTTTCTGGGGCGTTATCCCCTGAATTCCGTCGGCATGATTGATGAAGCCAGGATGAAAAATGAGGCTGCTGAGCTCTTCCGCAGCCTGGGGATGACCGTTAACTTAACTCAGCCCATGCGCAGAATGTCTGTCTCTGAGCGGCAGATGTGCGAGATTGCCAAGGCGATCTCCTATCACTCCAAAATCATTGTGCTTGATGAGCCCACCTCCTCGCTCACGGAGCCGGAAGTGAAAAAGCTCTTTGCCATGATGCGAAAACTCAGAGATCAGGGCGTTTCCTTAATTTATATTTCTCACAAAATGGATGAGGTCTTCGAGATTTGCGATCAGGTTTCTGTCCTGCGGGACGGTAAACTTGTCGCCACGAAAAATGTGGCTGACACCAATATGAACGAGTTGATTTCCGCCATGGTCGGGCGATCTCTGGAAAATCGTTTTCCTGAGGTGGACAATCAGCCCGGTGAGCCGATTCTCAAAGTGGTCCATCTTTCAACAAAATATCCGCCTTATCTTAAGGACGTTTCTTTTGAGGTTCGGGAAGGCGAGATTTTTGGCTTTTATGGTCTGGTCGGCGCAGGGCGCACCGAGCTTTTCGAGACCATTTTCGGCGTGCGCACGCGTGCTGCGGGACGTGTCTATTACAAAGGCCGTCTGATGAACTTCGCCAATGCCCGTGAAGCCATGGAACATGGCTTTGCCATGATCACCGAAGAGCGCAAAGCGAACGGGCTCTTTCTGAAAGGTGACATTACCTTTAATACGACGATCGCCAACCTGGAACAATACAAGACGGGAATGGCGCTTTCGGATACGAAAATGGTCAAGGCGACTGTGAAACAGATCAAGGTGATGCGCACCAAAACCATGGGCCCGGATGACATGATTACCAGCCTTTCGGGCGGCAATCAGCAAAAAGTCATTTTTGGCAAATGGCTGGAATGTGAGCCCAAGGTTTTCATGATGGATGAACCGACACGAGGCATAGATGTCGGAGCAAAATACGAGATTTACGAACTCATCATCAAAATGGCCAAAGAGGGCAAGACGATCCTGGTCGTTTCCTCAGAGATGCCGGAAATTCTGGGAATTACCAACCGCATTGCAGTCATGTCCAACGGCTATCTCTCCGGCATTGTGAATACCAGAGAGACCAATCAGGAAGAGCTTTTGCGCCTCAGCGCGAAGTATTTATAAGGGGAGAGACCTATGTCAGATGAGAAGAGGCTACAGGCCGATCAGAGCGGCATTCTGAGTGTGGAGCAGCAGGAAGAGCTCCTGCGTCCCATCAGCGAGCATGTTGCCGCGATTCAGGAGAAGATCGATGCGCTGCGGGTTGAAGGGACGGATAAGGTTCTGAGCCTGCGCCGTCACATGGAACTTATCCGCAACGACCGCAATTTTTCGAAGGCCGAAAAGGCGGACATCGTGGCGGAGGACAAAAAAGCCCTGAAGGCTGCCCTGGCTGTGGAAGCCAAAAATAAGGCAGAGGTCAATGCACTCATCAAAGAGGCAGAAGATTATCTCAAGGCGAATTATCGCAGCCAATATTATAAGCCGGTAGTGGAAAGCCTTAAAAAGGCCAAGATTCAGGCGATTGAAGAGCACAAAAAGCATCTTGCTACACTTTCAAGAGAACATAAAGAAAATCTTGCCAGAATTCGCAGCGAGCATAAACCGGAGATGCAGCAGGAGATTAAAGACGAGAATTACGTCTATAAAAACCGCCTCTTCGATGCCAAAATGATGCATAAAAAGGCCTTGCAGGAGATTAAGGATAATCGCCACCGGGCCTTTGTCGAACAGTATCACATGATTGACCTGCTGCGCATGTCTAAATTCACTTTTGCGCAGAAGCAGGCTCAGAAATGGGAACTCCGGCGTTATTCTTTTAATAACAAAGAGTTCTTCCTCAAGAATGGACTTTACCTGGTCATTATCCTGATCTTCATTCTTCTCTGCTTCCTGGCGCCAATTTTGAAAAACACCCGCCTTCTGACCGCCAATAACGTGCTGAATATTTTGCAGCAGGCCTCCCCGCGCATCTTCCTCGCGCTCGGCGTGGCCGGCCTGATCCTTTTGACCGGAACGGACCTCTCCATCGGGCGCATGGTCGGCATGGGCATGGTGACCTCAACCGTCATCATGCACCGGGGCGTCAATACGGGCAGTATTTTTGGACACATCTTTGATTTTACCCATATGCCGCTGATCGGCAGAGCCTTTCTGGCTCTTTTTGTGGGCATCGTGCTCTCGGTACTCTTTACCTCGCTGGCCGGCTTCTTTACGGCTAAATACAAGATGCATCCCTTTATTTCGACCATGTCGAACATGCTGATTATTTTCGGCCTCGTGACCTATGCGACCAAGGGCGTTTCCTTCGGCGCGATTGAGCCGGCAATTAAGGAAACCTTTATTCCTACGATCAAAGGCTTCCCCACAATTATTGCCTGGGCTGTCGCAGCCATCATCATTATCTGGTTTATCTGGAATAAAACCCGTTTCGGCAAATACCTTTACGCGGTCGGCGGCAACCCTGAAGCGGCTGCCGTCTCGGGCATTTCCGTTTTCTGGGTGACCATGGGGGCCTTTATGATGGCCGGTGTGCTCTATGGCTTTGGTTCCTGGCTGGAATGCCTGCGCATGACCGGATCCGGCTCCGCGGCCTATGGCCAGGGCTGGGATATGGACGCCATTGCGGCCTGCGTGGTTGGCGGCGTTTCCTTTACCGGCGGTATCGGAAAGATCTCCGGCGTGGTCGTCGGCGTCATGATCTTCACGGCACTGACCTACTCGCTCACGGTGCTCGGCATTGACACGAACCTGCAGTTCGTCTTTGAAGGTATTATCATTCTGACCGCCGTCACCCTCGACTGCCTGAAATACGTGCGCAAGAAATAAGCCGGAAAGCACAAAGTCTTTATCCATTAAAAAATCGGCCCACTCAGTGCTGGGCCGATTTTTGTTGAAGCGACTTCATGAGCGATGAGCTGAGATGAGCATCATTGAAAAAGCAAACCCCTGAAAACAAGCGTTTTCAGGGGTTTCAGATTTCTTGTGAAATGTCAGGGCGAAGAGAGCACTTAAGTCTCCTTCACTTAGCCCTTATCGGTTCTGAAAACTGTGGCTCTGGGTTCATCATCGAAAGAAAACGGCCGCATGGATTGCTCGCATGTGACCGTCTCTTGTTTTCCACTTGCAATTAGCGGTTCTGGAAGTTATTAAAGGGCTGTTTTTCCACGAAGGCCTTCATGGCGTTTTTCTGATCTTCGGAGTCGAAGCATTCACCGAAGCACTCAGACTCGTAGTCCAGACCTTTTTCGAGGGTAAGGTCAAGTCCGCCGCGAATGGCTTTTTTGGCCTGACGGATGGCAATCGGGGCGCGGCCGGCGATGGTATCAGCGAGCTCCTGTGCCTTATCGAGCAGTTCTTCGGGGGCGCAAACCTGGCTGACCATGCCTTTGGCCAGAGCTTCGTCGGCCTTGACCGTGCGCCCGGTAAAGATCAGCTCAGAGGCGAGCGCAGGTCCGACCAGACGGGCGAGACGCTGGGTGCCGCCAAAGCCAGGGGTAATGCCCAGGCCGGTTTCGGGAAAGGCGAAACGCGCTTTTTCCGAGGCCAGACGAAGGTCGCAGGCCAGGGCGAGTTCAAAGCCGCCGCCCAGGGCATAGCCGTTCACAGCGGCGATCACGGGGCAGGGGAAGCTGGCCACTTGGCTCATCACTTTGTTGCCCGCGATACCAAAGGCTTCTCCCTTTTTAGGGTTCATGGTGGACATTTCGCCGATATCAGCGCCAGCGACAAAAGACTTGGGGCCTGCGCCGGTGATGATCAGGCAGCGCAGGTCGGCTTCTTTTTTCAGCTCGTCAAGAGCCTCTTTTAAATCGCTTAAAACCTGACTGTTCAGGGCGTTCAGCGCTTCCGGACGATTGATGGTGAGAACGGCGGTCTTGCCGTTTTTCTGAATTTCTACAAAAGACATGGTGTGATTCTCCTTATGTCATGAATTTTTCATATGTTTCAGCTTCGATTGAGACTTGAAATCCACTGAGGCGGGGAAGCAGCGGGGTCTGCTCAGAAAGGAAGAGGCCGCCACGCATAGCAAGTGCGGCGGCCAGTGCAAAGCAGTTTAAACCGTTTACGGACGCTCGACCAGGGAAGCGACGCCCATGCCGCCGCCCACACAGAGGGAAGCCACGCCTTTGTGGAGATTTCTCTTCTCCATCTCATAGAGCAGGGTTACAAGAATACGTGCGCCGGAGCAGCCGATGGGATGTCCAAGAGCGATCGCGCCGCCGTTGACATTGACGAGCTCTTTATTGATGCCGAGATCGCGGACAGCCGCCACGGACTGTGAGGAGAAGGCTTCGTTCAGCTCCCAGAGCTCAATGTTTTCGATCTTTTCGCCGCTCTTTTCCATGAGCTTCTTAATGGCAAAGTAGGGGCCCATGCCCATGATCGCCGGGTCGAGAGCAACGGAGACGCCGCATTTCAAAATGCCCATGGGTTTGAGACCCAGTTCTTTGGCTTTCTCGACCGACATGACTACCATGGCGGCAGCGGCATCGTTGATACCCGAAGCATTGCCGGCGGTGATCACACCGCCTTCTTTTTTAAAGGCGGGTTTTAATTTAGCCAGAGCTTCGAGCGTGGTTTCGTGACGGGGGAATTCATCTTCCTCAAAGTCGTATTCGCGCTTGCGCTCTTTGATATGAACCGGCACGATTTCCTCTTTGAAACGGCCCTCTTCCTGAGCTTTCTTCGCTTTCATCTGGCTCTCATAGGAGAACTGATCGCATTCTTCGCGGCTGACGTGGAACTGTTCGGCGACGTTTTCTGCGGTCATACCCATGTGGTAGCCATAGAAGGCATCGGTGAGACCATCGCTGATCATGGCGTCCTTGAGGGTGCCCGCATTCATGCGATAGCCGAAACGTGCCTTGTCGAGCAGGTAGGGGGCGGCCGACATGTTTTCCATGCCGCCGACGACCATGATTTCGGCGTCGCCGTTATTGATCATGGCGGCCGCCATATTGAGGGTCTTGAGGCCGGAGCCGCAGAGGTTGTTCAGTGTGGAAGCGGGTACCTCGTCGGGGAGACCGGCATTTCTGGCCGCCTGACGGGCGGGATTCTGGCCGAGACCGGCCTGGATGACGTTGCCGAAGAGCACTTCGTCAACTTGTTCGGGTTTGACCCCGGCGCGTTTCAGGGATTCCCGAATGACAATTTCTCCGAGTTTGACGGCGGGAACGTTGGCGAGAGAGCCGCCAAATTTGCCGATAGCTGTACGGCAGGGGCCGAGGATAGCGATATCGTGTTGCATAAGTTATTCCTTTCTTGCCGTGCATTTGTGAGCGCGGCATCGTGGTTAAAGCTTTATTTTTCTAAGCTTCTGAAGCGATCACCCCTTGGTGGCTTTATTTTTTCGTGTAGTCGTAGAAACCCTGACCTGATTTGCGGCCAAGCTTGCCCGCGCGCACCATCTTGCGCAGAATGACGGCAGGACGATATTTGGGATCACCCGTCTCGTCCAGCAGGACGTTCATGATGTTCAGAACGATGTCGAGGCCGATCAGATCGCCGAGTTCCAGAGGTCCCATCGGGTGATTTGCGCCCAGACGCATGGCCTTGTCAATATCTTCGGCGCTGGCAATGCCGCGGTCGTAGAGGTCGGCCGCTTCGTTAATCATGGGGACGAGGATGCGGTTGACGATAAAGCCGGCGTTTTCTTTGACGAGGACGGGATCCTTACCAATGGCTTTAGCGATTTCGAAAGCTTTTTCGACCGTTTCATCCGAGCTGGAATTGCCGCGAATGACCTCGATCAGCTTCATGACAGGGGCCGGGTTAAAGAAGTGGAAGCCCACAAAGCGCGCTTCGTGCTTAAAGCCGCGGGCCATTTCCGTGATGGAGAGGGAAGAAGTGTTGCTGCAGAAGAGGCAATCCTCTTTGCAGACCTCGTCGAGCTCTTTGTAAATGGCGCGTTTCGCTTCCATATTTTCAAAGATGGCCTCGATCACCATGTCGACCTCGGCCGCATCTTTGACCTCGAGCGTTTTGTGCAGACGGGCCAGCGCAGCATCCGCGTCTTCCTGCGTCATGCGCTGTTTTTCGACCTGACGTTTGAGCTGTTTTTCGATCATGCCATAACCGCGATCAATAAAGCTCATTTCCTGATCGAACATGTAAACTTCGTGTCCGTTGACCGCAAACGTTTGTGCGATTCCGGAACCCATGGTGCCACAGCCGGCGAGAAAAATTTTCATGCTGCCCTCCTTGAAAAGCAAAAATGTGTCTGAGAAAAGCTTATGCCCATTGACGTGCCTGAACTCGGACTAAAGCCGGGGAAAATCTCGAAAAGCCTCATCTGTCCGACTATCCGCGCCCGGTCCATATCTCTTCGGGTCAGAAGATTTCTCTATTAAGATCACACCTATTATAACAGCTCTTTTCAAAATTTAAACGTTTACGGAAAGAATTTTTTCAGGCAGAATGTGACGAGTAAACTCTTGTTCAAAGCCACAAGGACCCAACATGTAATTATTACTTGGAAATATCATAGCGAACGGGACTACTCGTTGAAACATAGAAGCAATGGCTTTCTTTACGTTGTATAAGATAGTGTTATCTTGTTGAAGATCCAGCTCTTTCAAAAAAGCCTCACCAATGATCCGTCCTTTTCAAGGTTCTGGCATGTGAAGTCCAGGATCTTGACATTCGACCCGGGTGGAATGTTATTCTTAAAACTGTAAATGTATACGAGCTGACTCTCTCAGCACAGCTGGATAAACGGTGACATTCATGTCTGAAGAGGATACTCAAAAAAAGATCAATGATATGTATTCGATCGGCAAGTTTGCAGCAATTTGCAAGCTTAATACAAAGACGTTGCGCTATTATGATGATCTCTGCATTCTCAAACCTCGCCTGAGAGATCCGGAAACCAACTATCGCTACTATAGCCATGATCAGATCAGTGAAGCTCTTTTTTTTAAACAACTCAAAAGTTTGAATTTCCCGTTGGAAAAAATTGGTGTTCTTATTGATTCCAATCGTCAACGGGAAGAGGTTCAATTAGAATTAAAAAAGAGGCTGATGGATTTGCGCCGGGAAATCAATGGGTTACAGGCCAAATTTGACCAAACGATGGACATACTCATGAGGGTGGTGCAATGTCAGAATAGTGATGCCGATGTCAATGAAAATTTGAATCATTTTTGTTTGATGACTTATCCCAGACGAACAATTGTTTACAGTCGTTATGTGAGCTATTGGCGTGCTGACCGATTGTTTTCCGAACGAAGGGCAGAACTGATTGGAATAGCGGAGCAGTCTGCTTTGCCAGTGTCCGGCGCGATGACAGCGATTTTTCGCGGTGATTATTTAGCACAGTTCTCGCCCTTGCCAGAAAATTTGTATGGTGATTTAGAGGTCTTTTATACGATACCTGACATTTCTACAGCCAATGAGCACTGTCGGCTCCTGGGGCCATTCAAGTGCGTCAGTGGCGTATACACAGGGGATTATAGCACGATGAAACCATTTTATATGCAGCTTCAGCGTTGGGCAGCTCAGCAGGGATTGGAGCTCTCAACTTGTTCCCTGGAGGAGTACGTTATCAGCAGCATGATGGTTGGTGACCCTTCTGAATATACGACAAAGGTCTACCTCCCTTTACGTGGAAGTATAGTCTGAAAGGACACAGTCTTCATGAACAAAAGAGTTGGCCTCATCATTAATCCCTATGCAGGTCTCGGTGGGCCGGCTGCGCTTAAAGGCAGTGACGGGATAGAGACTGTAAAAGTTGCCTTACAGCTGGGAATAAAGCCTCAGTCCATTGAACGGGCTCATATAGCCTTGGCAGAACTATTAGCTCGTTTTTCAAAGGTGGATTTTCTGACTTATGGGGGGCCAATGGGCGAAACCCTATTAAAAAAAATGAAACTGCCCCATCGGGTATTGGCTTATCCAGAAACGCCTGATTTTACAAGTGCCCAGGACACATATGAAGCGGCCCGCCTAATGTTACATGAACAAGTTGACCTTTTACTTTTCGCAGGTGGAGATGGCACGGCACGTGACATTGCACGCGCTGTAGGCGAAAAATTGCTTGTTTTGGGGATCCCTTCAGGAGTCAAAATGCATTCTGCGGTTTACGCAATGAATCCCAAAATGGCGGGACGGGCTGCTGCGGCCTTTTTATCCGGAAGTAATCCTGCTATAAAGCTGGGAGAGGTCATGGACATTGATGAGAAACTTTTCCGCCAAGGTGTCGTGACCGCCAGACTGTTTGCTTATATGAAAACTCCGGATAATGAAGCATGGGTGCAGTCTTGTAAAGTGGGGCGTTCAGTGAGGCCAGAAAATCTGGAAGGTCTTGCTGCAGGTATTGCTGAAGAGATGGAGCCAGATGTCCTTTACCTGATTGGACCAGGCAGTACGACGCGGGCCCTCATGCAGGAGCTTAATCTTTCTTCCACGCTTTTGGGCGTTGATCTCGTTTGCAATAAAAAACTTGTCCTGTCAGATGCACGCGAAGAGCAAATCTGGGATATGTTGAAAAAATATGCAACCGATGGATCTGAAAACAGTGGCGCTGCTCGAATCATTGTCACAATTATTGGTGGTCAGGGAAATTTATTTGGCCGAGGTAATCAGCAGTTCAGCCCACGCATTCTACGTTTTATTGGTCGCTCACATGTGATCATCGTGGCAGAACAGTCAAAACTTTTAGGTTTGAACGGACGTCCGCTAAGCCTAGATACGGGAGATCCTTCCCTGGATGAAGTGTGGAGCGGGAGCGTTCGAGTAAGAACTGCTTATAGGGAAGAAACCATTTATCGTATCGCTTAAATGGCTTACTAAATGCTTAGTAAGACAATCTTTCATATCAGTATATTATGGGCTGTTTGACTTGTCATTTTGTGTAGACCTAAAATTTTATTTCTTTTAAACATTTTTGATATTTAAGTAAAAAAGGCCTTGACATTCCAGTTAGATGTAAGCTTACGATCGGGACATGAAGGGGTGAGAATATGCGAGATATTTTTTTTATATTCACAATTGTGGCCTGTGGTTATCTACTTGGTTGTATCAAAGTTAAGGGAATTCAATTAGGAACTTCCGTTGTCCTTATTGTGGCCCTTATTGCAGGTCACTTCGGTGTTTTTGTTCCACCTTTGATGCGGAATCTGGGGTTAATGCTCTTTGTCTGTGCTGTTGGATTGATGGCAGGTCCGGTTTTCTTTCGTAATTTGAAGAAAGAGGCCACCTTTTATATGCTTATGGGCTTTACTATTATTATAAGCGGAGCGCTAAGCACAGTTTTGCTATCCAAATTATTCCGGACGCCAGGGCCACTTGCTGTAGGCCTCATGAATGGTGCTTTAACCAGTACCCCTGGTCTTGCTGCAGCCCTGGATGTTTCAAATGATCCAACTGTCTCGGTAGGGTATGGTGTAGCGTATCTCTTTGGCGTATTGGGAGTGGTGCTTTATGTGCAGCTGCTGCCGCGGATTCTGCATAAGGATATTGTTAAAGAAGCTCAAAAATTCAGCTGTCAATTAAGGCAGAACTTCAGCTCGGAACGACGTGAGCGATATGTCGTCCTAGAGTCAAGCGGTCTCATGATTTTTAGTTTTGTCATGGTATTGGGTGCACTGCTGGGGATGATCTCCATCCCTATTAAGGGAGGTGGACATTTCAGTTTGGGTGCCACCGGCGGCCCACTTTTCATGGGAATTATTGTGGGGCATTTCTCACATGCCGGGAAGATTTCCCTGGAGATCCCACCAGAAACGTTGAGTGTGCTGCGGGAATTTGGTCTCGTTCTCTTTTTGGTAGGAGCAGGTACACAAGCTGGAACTGGCTTTGTCGAAGTTGTTTCTCGATATGGTTTTCTGCTTTTTCTGGAAGGAGCTGTTATCACCCTTATTCCCATGATTCTGGGGACATTTCTTGCCCTTAAAATCTTTAAAATGGATCTCGTCCCAACTCTTGGTTCTATCTGTGGCGGCATGACGAGCACACCCGCTTTGGGAACATTGATTGTCGAGGCCGAAACGGAGGATGTCTCCATCGCCTATGCTGCAACGTACCCGGCAGCCCTTATTCTCATCGTCCTGCTAAGTCAGTTTTTGATAAGCATTTTGTAATGAGGCATTCACTATTTTAAAATAGGAATAAGCAAACAGCATCTTTTAAATTGTATTTATCATAAGAATGGAGGCTATTTATGGCAAAACAATTTGTGCATCCATACTTGCCCAACAGTGTCCCAGCTATCAAAGAAGAGATGTTGAAGGCGATTGGAGTAAGTCAGGTCGAAGACATTTACCATTCGGTCATACCTGAGGAGCTGCTCTTCAAAGGCAAAATGGATTTGCCTGATCCCATCGTGGCAGAGGCAGCTTTGAAAAAACACGTTTTGAGCCTTTTGTCCCGAAACAAGTCCTGTGACAGCATGAGTTCATTTTTAGGGGCAGGTTGCTATCATCACTATGTACCTGCCATTTGTGATGAGATTAATTCTCGTGCAGAATTTCTTACGGCCTATTGCGGTGACACCTATTCTGATCACGGCAAACAACAGGCCATCTTTGAGTACACTTCTCTCATGGCTGAACTGCTTGACCTTGATGTCGTAAGTTACACGACCTATGATGCGAGCCAATCTTTAGCTTCCTCTCTGCGGATGGCCCTGAGAATACAGGAGGCTGAAGGAAAGCATGATAGGAGAGTGCTGTTATTGCCCTCAACGATGAATCCAGAATTGTTCAGCCAGGCCTCAGAGTACTGCAAAGGAGTAGGTGATCTCATCCGCCTTAAGGCAGATCCGATGAGTCTGAGGATCGACTTAGAGGATTTGTCTGATAAACTGCGTACCCATCCCACAGCAGCTATCTTTTATGAGAATCCGTCTTATTTAGGATTTCTTGAAACCGGAGCAAAAGAAATTGCTGAACTTGCTCACAAACATGGAGCTTTAGTTATTGCTCAAGCTGATGTTGCTTCACTTGGAGTCATCGAGAGCCCGGCAAATTACGGAGCGGATATCGTATGTGGCGATATTCAGCCTTTAGGTATGCACATGCAGTATGGGGGTGGTTGTGCGGGCTTTATTGCCACACCTTATGAAAAACGCTTTATTCAACAATATCCCACGTATCTTTACGGCATAACCACAAGCAAAAACCCAGGTGAATATGGTTTTGGCCGGGCTCTGAATGAAAGAACCTCTCATGGGGCAAGAGAAAAGGCCAAGGAATTCTTTGGTACAGAAACGGGTCTATGGAGCATAACTGCAGCGGTATATCTCTCACTGATGGGACCTCAGGGCATGCGGGAATTAGGAGAAAACATCCTGCAAATTTGTCAGTACGCAAGGAAAGAGTTAAGTAAGATAAACGGCATTAAGCTGCTACCCCAAGAAGGTTATTGGTTCCAGGAATTCATTCTGAATTTTGATCAGTGCGATAAAACTGTTGCTGATATCAATCGAAGACTCCTCGATTTTGATATTTTGGGCGGCAAGGATCTTAGTGGAGATTTTCCTGAATTGGGTCAGAGTGCGTTATATGCCGTAACAGAGCTCACAACAGTTGAAGAAATAAAAAAAGTTGCAAGGGCTCTCGAGGAAATTACAGGAGCGTAGACATATGGGAAATGTAAAAATGAATAGAAATTATCATCAGGCACGCTGGGATGAACCTTTCATTTTGGATTTAGGAAATCCGGGTGAACGGGGTATTCTTTTGGATAAAGTGGAAGAAGAGGCGGTATCTGATATTTCCCGTCTAATTCCTGAGGGCTACAAACGTGCTAAAGCACCTAAGTTGCCAGAACTGTCACAGATGCAAGTTTTAAGGCATTTTTTACGCCTCTCTCAGGAAACCATAGGTACAGATATCAATATTGATATTGGCCTGGGAACCTGTACGATGAAATATAGCCCTAAGATACATGAAACCTTTGTGCGTGACCCACGCTTCTCCGAGCTGCATCCTTATCAAGATGAAAGAACGGTTTCCGGTTTGTTGGAAATAATTTATAAACTGGAACAATATTTGAAGGAAATTTCCGGCATGGAGGCTTTCACTCTCCAGCCTTCAGGGGGAACACAAGCTATTTTCTCCAATGTGGAGGTCATTCGTGCTTACCATGAATCGCGTGGAGAAGCGAAACAACGAAATGAAATCATTACGACGATGTTAAGCCACCCGGGAAATCCGGGAACGGCTGCAACTGCTGGCTACAAAGTCATTACCCTGATGCCTGGAAGTGAGGGCATTCCTACCCTGGAAGATTTAAAAGCTGCACTTTCTGAACATACGGCTGCCCTGATGATTACAAACCCAGAAGATACGGGTCTCTATAATCCCAGAATTAAGGAATTTACTCAAGCAGTGCATGAAGTCGGTGGCCTATGCTGCTATGACCAGGCTAACCTGAATGGCCTCCTCTGTCTCACAAGAGCACGTGAAGCTGGCTTTGACCTCTGCCACTACAATCTGCACAAGACCTTTTCTTCGCCACATGGCTGCCAAGGTCCGGCAGCGGGAGCGTCAGGAGTTGTCAGGAAGCTGGCTCCTTTCCTGCCTGGACCTTGGCTCAGATATGACGGCAAACATTATTACTGGGAAAAAGAAGGTCCGCAAAGCATTGGAAAAATGAGAAAATTTTTTGGCCAGCCCGCAGTTCTCATTCGCGCCTTTGCGTATATTCGTAGTCTGGGCCAGGAAGGACTTAAACAAGTCGCTGAACTTTCTATCCTGAACAATAATTATCTTCTTAGTCAGCTCCTGAAAATTCGCGGCCTTTCCATGCCCTATGCACCAGGTAAACGCAGGTTAGAGCAATCTCGTTTATCCTGGGAAAAACTGACGCAGGATACAGGCGTGACGACAGATGATATCTGCCGTCGAATTCTCGATTATGGTTTTCAGGATTACTTCACAAGCCATCATCCACAGATAATCCCTGAACCCTTTACACCTGAACCTGTTGAAACTTATTCCAAAGACGATATTGACGAATATGTAGAAGCTTTCCGTTCCATCTCCGAGGAAGCTTACACCAATCCAGAAATTGTAAAAACAGCTCCCCATAAAGCGGCTCTGGCCACGCCTATTGATGAGGATGGTCTGACGGATCCGGATAAATTTGCCAATACGCTGCGGGCATACCGGAAATTTGTAGATAAGAGGTGATGAGCGATCAAATCGTAGTATTGGCAGATCCATTTCAGGGAAGTCCTGTTTAGTCCTTTCGCATTCATAAGCGGCCTTCTTGAAGGAAGATCATGCTTCAGAGAACATTCACAGCTATGCGACAAAAATGTCTGTTCGAGCAGCAAAAAGGGGATTTTTAAAGGAGAGACCTATGAGCACTTTAATTAAAGCCGATAACAATTGAGCACTCTTTGCCATCATGTCCCTCATAATGGAGCAGAAATATAAATGGGCGTCAAGGATTACTGGCTGCATTATTGCATTGATCGGTGACATGATTTGATCAAATTTTCGTATTATTCCGATAGAGGCATCTGCTTGCGATTTTGTTTGGGACTATGTTGTCCCTAAGGTGTTTGATTATTCAACCTAATTAGAGTTTAGATGGTTCTGATCGCAATTATTACTTTACAAGGAGCTTGGTTATGGATGATTATTTAACAGCTGCTAATGATCCAATTTTATGGTTCTTTACAATTCCAACTATTGCAATGGTTGTTTTACAAGCAGTCTTGTTTGTTAAGTATTCTTATAAAGCATCACCACTAGTAAAACTTAATCGAAATGAGTGTAAAACAGCTTTCAAGATCGGGTGTGTAAGTGCTATAGGACCTGCCTTTGGTGTTGTAACCGTTATGTTGGGGATGATCGCAATTTTAGGAACACCTATAACGTGGCAAAGACTGTCAATGGTGGGTAATGCACAACAAGAAATGATGATGGCTACAATTGGAGCTCAAGTTTATGGAACAGAGATTGGCGCAAAAGCCTACGGCATAGAGCAATTTATAGGTTCAGTATGGATGCAAACGTTGCATGGTTGTAATTGGATGATTGCTGTAATCTTGGTTCTTCATAAGATGGAAGATGTAAGAACTAAATTGTCAAAACACGATATAAATTTATTACCTATAATCGGTTCTGCTGCCTTAGCAGGAGTTATTGCTATGCTGGGAATAACGCAAGCAAAAGGCTCTAATGCTAATGTTATTTCATTGTTATTAGCAGCAGGCTATATGGTTTTATTACAGCTTATTGGGAAAAAGGTCAACAAAATAAAAGAATATTCTGTAGGCCTAGCAATGTTAGCCTCGATGCTTACAACTCAATTAATCGTAGGTTAAGGAGGAATATGATGGATAATTCAAATATGGATCAGAATTATTATAATTCCTACACAAAGAAAATAATTCAAGCTGGCCGGCTTACCTCATTGTTTGGGATAATTTTTAGTTTAGCAGCACCCATATATTTAATGATAAAGTATGGAAAGTCTCCATCGTTTGATAAAATGTTAAGCGGATATATTATTATACTATCGATGTTTGGCATTTCTTATTTTACCGACATGGTTGCCTTTTATCCAACTGCGGGATTATCAGGCATATATATGGGGTGGTTCGCAGGTAATATGTCTGGTATTAGACTGCCTGTTATGCTTGCTGCTCACGAGGCTTTAAATGTTGAAGCAGGAACGAGAAAAGCTGAAATCATAGGCACGATAGCGATGGGGGGATCAGTATTTATTAGTATTGCTGCTACCACTTTAGTTGCTTTGTTTGGAAAGAATATTTTACAAATTCTACCTGATTTTGTGTTACGTTCCTTTGATCATGTGGCCCCTGCTATCATGGGAACCCTGGTAGCAATAATAGGAATGCAACATGTGAATCTTTTTATAATTAGTATTATTTTAGGGCTCTTAGTTACATTTTTACCGCTACCTACCCTATTTAATTTCCCTATTGTCATCTTTGGCACCATAGGATTTGCTGTTTGGAAGTATAAAAAGAAACAGGCATAAACGAATAACGATTAATTACGGAGGTTATCATGAGTATCTTACAAGATAAAATATTTGACTATATCGACGAGCATAAAGAGGAAGTAATTAGGCTGTTACAAAAAATGATTCAATTTAAAAGCGTAATGAATAATGAATTAGATATACAAGAATATCTAAGAGATTTTTTCATTTCTATGGGTGCCGAAGTGGACTTTTGGTTCCCTGACTTGGATGAAATAAGCAAACATCCTTCATATTGTGTAACGAGAGATAACTTTGATAAAAGCCCAATCCTTGTCTCTAAAATTAAAGGCGCTAACCAGGAAAAAGGTAAATCATTAATAATTAATGGTCACATTGATGTTGTGCCGGAGGGTATTGGCTGGTCTGTGAACCCGTATGAAGGAGTAATAAAAGATGGCAGAATAATTGGCAGGGGTGCTAATGATATGAAAGGTGGATTTGCTGGGGCGATAATGGCCTGCAAATTTTTAAAAGATTTAGGAATAAAATTAAATGGTGACTTGATAATTGAAAGCGTAATTGATGAAGAAACTGGTAGTGCAGGTTCTATTGCAGCATGTATGAAAGGATATAAAGCAGATGCTGCTCTCATCCCAGAACCTACGCAATATGAAGTAGTTATAGCTAATCAGGGCTCAACCTTTTTTAGAATTAAAACAAAAGGAAAAATTGCCCATGGAGCTTATCATTATTTGGGAGTCAATGCTATAGAACAAGGCCATAAGGTGATGGACATTCTAAACCGTTTAGAAAAAAAGAGACAAGTAGAATTTTATAATCCTCTTTTTGAGAGATTTCAAATTCAAGCACCAATTTCCGTTGGGAAATTTAATGCTGGTTCGTGGCCGTCAATGACACCTGACTTAGCTGTAATGGAAGGGAGATATGGAATTACAACTCGTGAAACTGTAAGTGAGGCTAAAGATTATTTTATTAAGTTCATCATGGAGTCAGTTGAAAGTGACAGTTGGCTCAATAAGAATAAGCCAGAAATAGAGTGGATGGAATTCTGGGATTCTGGTGAAACAGATAGGAAAGCAGAAATCATTAAAACAGTTACAAATGTATATGAGGAACTAGAAAATAACTCAGCTGCAATCGTTGGGTGGGCGGCCCCTACTGACTTATCAATATTGACAAGATTTGCGCATGTTCCTACAGTCGTATATGGACCAGGTAATAACTCATTACACGCATCAGATGAATACATTGAAATTGACGATTTAATTAAATATGTAAAACATGTTTCTCTAATTTTATTAAATTGGTGTGGTGTTAATTAAAATCTATGTGTCAATAATCTAACAAAACTGCATTAAAGCGTTAGTCAGTCGTTAGCATTAGTTGTTTCAGCTCGTGTTGGGTCTCTCTCAAAGGGTACCGTCAATAGTTTTGCGCACTTTTTATATCTCTTTGTATCACTTTATATTTTTTAGAATCCCCCCTTGGGGGGATTCTAAAAAAATTAAGCCCGCGCTGAGCCCCTCGTTAAAGGTTATATCCTTCATCTGCTCTCTGAGCTGCTCCACGTTCCGGTATTGCCTGCTGACCGGGGATTGTTTTCCACGGTAGCTAGAACACACAGACCAGCATCAGGGCTGACTGTCCGTCCGATAACTATCCCTGTCCTTCGTTCAGCCATACACGGTTTGTTTCCTCCTCGGTGTTTTTGTTCAAATGTATTTTATTTAGTGAGGGAATCGACCGCGTTCCTTATTTTTTCAATGTGCGCAATTTCAGAGTACCTTATCCGACCAGCAGCGATGAATATCACGTAACAATCGATCCCATGGTGAAGGGACAGGTAAGCCTAATCGATTTTGCCCTGACAACAATTTGTTTCCACACTGGTGCATGAAGGCAGTCCAGCGTTTTAAGCAGGCGACCTCAGTCAGCCTGAGCAATCAGCAGTACCAACGACCCAAAATAACCGAAGCGTCTTATCCTTTGCCTTCTGATTTCCGCGAGCATTTCGATTTTTTGCAACGTTTCAACACATGGGTGGTCACCCTTTTTTCCTGTTGGGTGACCTTCCTTTTTTTGCAACGTCGCAACTAGTGGAAGGCTTTTCATTGCTACTGGAACGCGGGACACTCTCCCCAAAAAACTGAGATCATATGGCAAAATTCAGATATAGTCGATGGGTAGGGCCAGGGTGTTTTCACTGAGCAGGAGTTTGCGGGGATACTGGCAGAGAATGGTTCCGCGCTGCAGCTCGTGATCCTTTAGAGCTTCAAGAACACTGAAGTTTGCGGACATTTTCGCGTTAGGTTTGGCTGTGGCCTTGATTTCGATGGGGTAGATTTTCTCCCCCTGCTCAATCAAAATATCGATCTCTTTGCCATCCCGATCACGATAGAAGAAGAGCGGAGGACGCACGATACCTGCGTTCAGATAGGACTTCACAATCTCACTGATGAGGAAGGTTTCAAAAACATTTCCTGCCTGTGCGCCGCGCATGAGTGTTTCCGGATTGGGCCAACCGGTGAGGTAGGCTAAGAGACCCGTATCCATGAAGTAGATTTTCGGCGTTTTGATCGCGCGTTTGAGGTGATTGTTTGCATAAGGACGTAAGAGATATATGATCTGAGAACTTTCCAGTATAGAAATCCAGCGCTTAACCGTGATCGAACTGAGGCCTAAATCTTTGGCCAGCGATTGATAGTTCAGCAGCTCCCCAGATCTGGCCGCCAAAGCGACCATAAATTGCAGAAAAAGATTCTGGTCGCCCACCTGAGTAAGGCTGCGTACGTCCCTTTCAATGTAAGATTGCACATAGGAACTGTAATATATGGTCCAGTCTACCTCGGCGTTAAAGACTAAGCGAGGCATGGTACCACGATGTATTTTTGGCCAAAGATCCGTGTAGGGCCTGAGTGCTTCTTCTCTGGCAAGGACATACTCAGGCGAAGGAAGAAAAGCCTGAGAAAACTCCAGACCGGCTTGTTCGCGCAGGGATACCCCTTGCAAGTTCAAAATGGCAATGCGACCCGCCAGTGATTCAGAAACATCTTTCATGAGAACAAAAGCCTGTGAACCCGTTAATATGAATTGCCCTGCTTCTTTTCTGCGGTCGGCCTCCATCTTCAGGTAGGGAAATAATTCAGGACAATATTGAACCTCGTCAATGAGTAGCTTTTCTCCGCTGAAATTCTGAAAAAACAAGAGGGGATCCTGCTTGATTTGCTGCCGCAAAAGAGGATCATCCAGAGTTACCAGCCGATAATGCTGCTCAAACAGGTAATTGAGCAAGGTCGTTTTGCCAACCTGGCGCGGACCTGTGAGTAAGAGCACAGGAAACTGTTGACTGATTTTTTGAATCAGGGCTTCGGCTGCCCGTTTGTGATAAGTCATGTTCCTGCCGCCTTTCATGCTTGCTGCCTTTTGCGCTCGACGTCTTTAGCCTGTAATAATAGGTAAATCCGTATTCTTCGGCAGAATTAAAGCATGAGTTTAGTTTAGCCGAAAGAACGGAAGTCTTCAAGCGGGTATTTGAACTTTCTAAGGTTCGTTTTTCGGTGGCCATGGGCGGTTTTAAGGTTCGCTTTGTGCCGGGCGGGGTTTTTCCGTTCTCTTTATATCCACGACGATCTCACGATGAGCTAACCCCATGATCGACTGCCCTTTTTTAAAGCTGGCTCCGCAGTCAACGGCAAATTTAAGGGAAGAGGGACCGTCTGAACCTTCAGTTTCATTTCGGCAGGTGGCTTCGATGACGACAGTGCCCTTGCCGCCACCTCTTGCTTTCCGATCGTGATGTCGATCAATTTCAAGCATCAAATTGAAGTCTCCATGAGAATTCTCGCTTTTCCACACGGCTACTGGATCAGGTTCCTGCACTTCGCCATTTTCCGGGTATGTACATAAAACATGCTCCAGGTTTGAACCTTTCGGCAGGTAAAAAGCCACGCCGCCCCAGTCCTTTGGAGCCACACGAACCGTCGATACAATCCTTATTCCCAGCAAATCTTTGTCTTTTTCATAGAGGATGATAGTCCCTTGAGCGCCCGTCCCTACACTGTCTGTAGATACCTCGAAAGGGCTGTAGCCACATGTTTTCAGGATTTCTTCGCCCTTTTTTGCAGCCCCACCTGAGCAAGCACTTAATGACAGTCCGAGCAAGCTAAGAAACAGGCCAAGAAGCAGAAGTCTCTTTAATCTTAGAGAAATAGGGTTCATTTTCATCGAGTCCTTCTCTTAAGCAAATCAATAGGGTGAAACTTGCGGCGCGGCGCTTTTCTTATCTTCAAGGATTCAAGCCAGATCTAAGTCGTGTTCAAGTCAGATTCAAGTCTCATTTAAGTCGCACAAGCAACGCAAAGAACATTCTTTATGGCTTGACCTTTCCATTTTAGAGCTTACCTTGATCGTGTGTAAACGCCCAGCACTGCCAACATAAATATCTTTTGTTCCCATCATTTATAAGATCAGAATTAAAGCAGTAGATTATAGATCACTATGTCGGATGTATATAGGCTGATCGTCCTCCCGGAAGCGCAGCAGGATATCAGAGGCATCATATGGAAATAGTCGATGGTAGGGCCAGGGTATTTTCACTGAGCAGGAGTTTGCTCTGAATCTTTTTCCACGTTTGCTTTTGCTTTGCATAGGCTTTTGTTTCAACCTGCACAGCAGCATATTCTTTTTGGAGGCTCAAGATGGAATATCCCTTAAATGTCCCAACGCCACGTTCACTCAGCTATGTGAAGCGCAATATTCCCCGTGTGACGCTGGAACAGCGTGAACGCGCCCTTAAAGCGACGCATTATAATGAATTTGCTTTCCCGGCAGGGCTGCTGACGGTCGATATGCTCTCGGACTCAGGTACGACGGCCATGACCGACCAGCAGTGGTCTTCGCTCTTCCTGGGCGATGAGTCCTATGGTCGAAACAAGGGCTATTATGTGCTGCTCGATGCGTTCCGCGATATTTTTGAACGCGGAGGGGAGAAGAACTGGCATCGGGGCCTCGACCTGCTCCGCACGGACTGCCAGGACATCGACCTGCTCATGGACAGGCTTTATCTGCATGAGGAGGAGGGCGGCCTGTTCAATGGAGGCGCGGCTCAGATGGAAAGACCCAATACCTTTATCCTCCAGCAGGGACGTGCGGCTGAATCTGTGCTCTTCGAGATTGTGCGCAATATTCTCAATAAGCGCACGCCAGGCAAGGTCTACACCATCCCTTCCAATGGCCATTTCGACACCACCGAAGGCAATATCAAGCAGATGGGGTCGATTCCCCGCAATCTCTATCATCAGGAACTGCTCTGGGAAGTGCCGGAAGGCGGACATTATGAGAAGAATCCTTTCAAGGGCGATATGGACATCCCGAAGCTTGTCGAACTCATTGAGAAGGTCGGCCCCGAGAATGTCCCGCTTATTTACACGACGATCACCAATAACACCGTCTGCGGGCAGGCTGTTTCCATGAGATCCATCCGCGAAACAGCGAAGGTGGCCGAGAGATACGATATTCCCTTTATGTTCGACGTCGCCCGCTGGGCTGAAGACTGCTACTTCATCAAAATGAACGAGGAGGGCTACGCCGACAAATCCATCGCTGAGATCGCCACAGAAATGTTCTCGTATTGCGATGGCTTCACCATGTCCGCCAAGAAGAACGGCCATTGCAATATGGGCGGTATGCTGGCCTTCCGCGATCGCGGGCACTTCTGGCGGAAGTTCTCTGACTTCAATCCGGATGGCAGCGTGAAGACAGACGTCGGCGTCCTCATCAAGGTCAAACAGATTTCCTGCTATGGCAACGATTCTTACGGCGGCATGTCCGGTCACGATATCATGGCCCTGGCCGCCGGACTCTATGAAGAGTGCCGCTTCGATTATCAGGATGAACGCGTGCGCCAGTGCGAGTATCTCGCCGAAGGTCTGTACAAGGCAGGCGTCAAGGGGGTCGTTCTTCCTGCCGGAGGCCACGCCGTCTATATCCATATGGATGAATTTTTTGACGGCAAACGCTCTCACGAGAAATTTGCGGGCCAGGGCTTTTCGCTGGAGATGATCCGTCGCTATGGCATCCGCGTGGCGGAACTGGGAGATTTTTCCATGGAATACGACCTCAAAACGCCCGAACAGCAGGCGGAAATCTGCAATGTCGTGCGCCTCTGCATCAACCGCAGCCAGCTTTCCAGAGAGCACCTGGATTACGTGATCGCGGCGGTAAAAGCGCTCTATGAAGATCGTGAAAATATCCCGAACATGCGCATTACCTGGGGCCGCAATCTGCCTATGCGCCACTTCCACGCCTTCCTGGAACCTTATCCGAATAAGGATTGAGTGACCAGGACTGAGCGACAAAGGCTGTTTGACCAGGGCTGTGTGAGCAGGACTGAGTGGCAAAGACAGAGCGACAAGGACTAAGTGCGAAAACTCAACGTCACGTAAAAAGGGGGCCATCTCTTTTGGAGATGGTCCCCTTTATTGCTGTTAAACCGCCGATGCTTATTTCATCAGGCTGATGCGGGCGAAGATCGGGGCGAGGGTGTTGGCGACGGTCGACATCATCTTGATGAAAATGTCGAGAGCCACGCCCACGACGTCTTTGCGGGTGTCGCCGATGGTATCGCCGGTCACAGAGGCTTTGTGCGCCGGGCTGCCTTTGCCGTGGCCTTCGAGTTCGCCGGATTCGATATACTTCTTGGCATTGTCGAAGGCGCCGCCGGAGTTACCCATGAAGATAGCCCGCGGAATGGCGACGATGGTCGCGCCCAGAAGGAGGCCGCCGACAAATTCGACGCCGAAGAGGATGCCGCCGAGGAGCGGGATGGTCAGAGCCAGCAGCGAAGGGGCCAGCATTTTCTTGAGAGCCTGCTGGGCTGCGAGGGTGATCATCGTGTTGTAATCAGCATGTTTGGTGCCTTCCAGTACGCCGGGGACAGACATCTGTTTGTCGCCTTCATCGGCCATCAGCTTGGCAGATTCAATGGTATTGTCGGTGAGAATGGCGCAGAAGTATTCGATCAGAGCGCCGCCGATAATGCCGCCGGCAATGACGACGAAGGAGGCGAAGTTCAGGACGGGTTCAGCTCCCAGCGGGGTGTAGCTGCCGACATAAGCCACGATCAGGGAGACGGTGGCGAAGGCAGCGGAACCGATGGCGAAGCCTTTGCCGATGGCAGCGGTCGTGTTGCCGACAGCGTCGAGCTTATCGGTAATGACACGCACTTCGGCGGGCAAATGAGCGGATTCGGCGATGCCGCCGGCGTTATCGGAGATCGGGCCAAAGGCATCGATGGAGACGGTCGCGCCGACAAAGGAGAGCATACCCAGAGCGGAAACGGCCAGGCCGTAAGTTCCGCAGAGTTTGCCGGAAATGAAGAGCGCCACGCCGATGACGACGATGGGCAGTAGGCAGGAGCGAGAGCCGATGGCGTCGCCCTTGGTGACGATAAAGGCATCGCCTTCGGGAGCGATGCGGGCAAGTTCGCGCGTCGGTTTGAAGTCAGTGCTCGTGTAGTATTCAGTAATCACACCGATGGCGACGCCGCTGAGAATGCCTAAAACGGCAGAAATCCAGGGGCTGAGCCAGCCGATCTTGAAGCTGTCGTAGAGTTTTTCGTTATTGAAAACGAAGTAAGAGGAACAGAGACCGAAGAGGATCGTCAGGCCGGAAGAAATCCAGTTCGCCATGTCGAGGTCACGGGAAGGATTGTTGCTGAGTTTGCGGTGAGTGCCGACAAACATACCGATGAGGCAGCTGAGAAGGCCGCCGCCCGCGAGCAGAATGGGGAAAAGAATGGTCGCGTTGAAGGTCTCAAAGGGGATGAGCGCCTCGTTTCCGCGATAGATACCCACGGCGATCATGAAGCTGGCGGAAATTGTTGCGACAAAGCTTTCCAGCAGGTCGCTGCAGTTGCCGGCGATATCGTTGACGTTGTCGCCGATGAAGTCTGCGATAACGTTGGGGACGCGGCTGTCATCTTCAGGAAGATCGTGGCGGATTTTGGCCAGAATGTCGGAAGAGATATCGGCGGCCTTGGTATAGTTTCCACCGGCCACGCGGTTAAACATGGCGACCACGGAGCAGCCGAGCGAATAGGTGGCAATGATCATGAGATCAGGATTGCAGGGCAGGCTGACAAGAAGGCCGCTGCTGGTGGCTTCGGGATCGACGCCGCCGCGAATGACAAAGAGCAGAAGTACGCCGAACAGACCAAAGGCCTGAACGGAGAGGCCGCTGATGCTGCCGCCGCGCATGGCGACGCGCACTGTTTCGCCGATGTTCAGGGTGGTTCTGGCGGCATTGGAGGTCCGCACGTTGGCATAGGTCGCGCTGATCATGCCAAGGATGCAGGCGCAGCTGCTCATGGTTGCGCCTAAGAGAAAGCTGAGCCCGCTCCAGCGCTCGATAAAGCAGGAAAAGACCAGAGCCAGTACGACGACAACCAGCGCGATCATTTTGTATTCCGTTTTAAGAAAGGCATCAGCCCCGGAACGGATTATCCCGGCAAGTTCTTTCATTTCGGGCGTACCTTCGTCCATCTTCTTGATGGACAGGACCTCTGAAACCACATAAAGCAGGGTCAGGGCCACGACGCCGAAGAGAATCATGGTACTCATTGATACATCATCCTATTCTACTGATTTGCTTCGGCATTTCTGCCGAGCTGGTGGAAATAAACAAGGCGGTTTGTACAGTTGCAGCACGACCGACTCACACAAAAATGCGCCCGACATGATCTTGTCAGGGCGCATTCTGGTCCCGCCGGCACTGAGGTCGGCGCGGAAGCTGGCGCATTACCACTGCACAAGCCTATCACGCGCCATTATAACACTCAGATGCGGACAAACGGCATTGAATGTTGCCGCATATTTTTTTCCGTCAGTAATAATCGCTGAAAGCGTTTTCTCCGCAGATCAAGTCCTCGGTTCTGGCTATAAGGCCACAGGCTGGAACCTATTGGGCATGATCACTGAAAGCGCTCACTCCACAGAGCCACTGCGGCTTTGGCTCAGAAGAGCCTGGCCTCACGCTCGGCTTCGCTGCCTTTATCTTCCAGAAGCGGCAGCAGCGTTTCGTATTCGTCGAGGCTCTGCGGATTCTGCAGGGCGTCGCGATTGGTGACTTTACGGTGATTGACGATGTTGGTGACGGCGCTTTCGACAATTTTGCCGTTCAGGGTCCGGGGAATGTCGCTGACTTCCAGAATGACCGCAGGGACGTGGCGCGGCGAGGCGTTTTTGCGCAGGGTCGTGCGAATCTCTTTGGCAATCTCAGGGCTGAGGCTCCGGCCTTCCTTCATCTGAACAAAGAGGAGCACGCGCTGGTCGTCGTGGTACTGCTGGCCGATGGCGAGGCTGTCGAGCACGGCATCGACTTTCTGCACCTGGGCGTAAATTTCAGAGGTGCCGATACGCACGCCGGAGGGTTTCAAAACGGAGTCGGAGCGGCCGTAGTAGGTGACGCCGCCGGTATCGCTGTGCATTTCGATGTAGTCGCCGTGACGCCAAACACCGGGATAAACTTCAAAATAAGCCGCGTGATAGCGCTTGCCCTCGGGGTCGTTCCAGAAATAGAGGGGCATGGCTGGAATGGGCAGCTCACAGACGAGTTCGCCCTGTTCGTCGTAAACGCGCTCGCCCTTGTCGTTATAGGCAAAGACGGCTTCGCCCAGGCCCGGACCCTGCAGTTCATTGCTGTAAACAGGGTTCAGCGGGTTGCCGATATTAAAGCAGCCGTTGATATCCGTCCCTCCGGCAATGGAAGAAAAGTGCAGGTCTTTTTTGATCTTGTCGTAGACAAAGTGGAAACCCGCGTCGGAGAGGGCTGAGCCGGTCTGGGAGATGCAGCGCAGAGCTTTGAGATCGGCGTGATCTTTCGGCACAAAATCTTCGGCCATGAGGGCGTGAATGTACGAAGCGGAGAGACCAAAGCAGGTGACGGCTTCTTCTTCGAGGATTTTCCAGATGGATGCCGTTTCGGGCCAGGAGGGGTTGCCGTCGTAAAGGACAAGGGAGCAGCCCGCGCCCAGAGCGGAGAGCATCCAGTTCCACATCATCCAGGAGCAGGTCGTGATGTAGAGCATGCGGTCTTTTTCGCTGATGTCATGATGCAAAACGACTTCTTTCAGCTGGTTGATTAGCAGGCCAGCGTGCGACTGCACCATGCACTTGGGCTTGCCGGTGGTTCCGGAGGAGAACATGACGACCAGCGGATGGGAGGCGGGAACCTGCTCGTAGCGGAAGCGACTCTCATCACCACGTTCGAGGAAAGCCTCCCAGCACAGGGCGTTGGGGGTGGCAGCGACGGCAGCATCTACATCTCCGGCGTAATGGGTGTAAACCACGCGTTTCACGCTCGGCATATTCTGGGCGAGCTGGGCTGCCTTGGCGGAGACATCAAAAGTTTTTCCTTTGTAGTAGTAGGCGTCGGTCGTAAAGAGCACCCTGGGCTCGACCTGACCGAGACGATCCGTGGCGGCCTGAGGGCCGATATCCGTGGCGCAGGAGCACCAGACCACGCCGACTGCGGCTGCGGCGAGCATAGCGATGATGGTTTCGGGGAGGTTGGGCATATAAGCGGCCACGGTATCGCCGGCTTTCAGACCTTCGGCGCGCAGGGCTTCGGCGATGCGGAAAACCTGGGAGCGCAGTTCGCTCCAGGAAATGACGCGGCGCTCGGAATCTTCACCGCGGAAGATGAGGGCGGGTTCGTCGCCTTTGCGTTCGCGCAACATATTCTCCGTGTAGTTCAGCATGGCCCCGGGGAACCACTCGGCTCCGGGAAATTTGTGGAGATCGTCGACAACTTTGTCGTAGGGTTTTGAGGTCTTAATCTCAAAGAACTTCCAGAGCTCATCCCAGAAGAGTTCTGGCTCTTTAATACTCCAATCGTGAAGTTCGCGGTAATCCTCAAACTCCAATCCGTGCCGGGCTTTCAGCTGCTTCATGAAGGCCATCATCTGCGATTTTTCGCGGCGCTCCGCGGAAGCGCGCCAAAGTTCTTCTCTCATCTTCTTTTTTCCTTTCTAAGTGCAGCGCAGCAAGAGGCTGCGGAGACTTCAGCTCTTGTTCTATTTAATTCTGTTCTTTAGAGAGGTCGCCGACACTGAAAAGGCCAGCCTCCTTACGCTTGGCCAGTTCTTCCACGATGTAGCTGGCGACGTTGTCGGCATAGGAGCCGGGGCCGAAGCCCGCATCGCAGCCCAGTTCTTTGGCCAGCTCGTGACTGATGCGGGGGCCGCCGATAATCACGAGGAATTTCTCTCGCAGGCCCTCAGCTTCCAGAAGCTCGATCAGCTCGGTGATGTTCTGGATGTGGACATTCTTCTGCGTGACCGTCTGAGAGACGAGAAGGACATCCGCTCTGTATTCCAGGGCTTTGCGGATAAAGTCTTCGTTAGGGACCTGGCTGCCCAGGTTGAGGGCTTCGATCATGCCATAGCGCTCCAGACCGTAGTGTCCGGCATAGCCCTTCATGTTCATGATCGCGTCGATGCCTACGGTATGAGCGTCAGTGCCGGTTGAAGCGCCGAGAACACGAATGGGCCGCCCCAGTTTCGTGCGGATGAACTGATCGGTCTCTTCCATGCTGAGCACGTCCACTTCGACGGCTTTGACGTGAATTTGTGTGTAATCCAGCGTCTTTTCCAGCTGGCCGTAGCCGACAAAGAAAGTGAAGTTTTTGTCGAGCGCCTGGTGACAGGTGATGAGAGGCTCTTTCAGCCCCATGCTGAGCAGCACCTGCTTGGCCGCTTCTTCGGAGGTGGGATTGTCGGCGACGGGCAGGGTAAAGGAAAGCTGTACCTTGCCGTCATTCATCGTGTCCCCGTAGGGCTTCAGTTTTGTGAGGTCAAGTTCGGTGGAGAAATTGCGTTTCTCCATACTGTAAAGTCCGCCGCTCATTTCGTGCATCCTCCTTCCGCCGGGGTGTTCTCAAGTTCTTCGGCGACCCGGTCCACCGCTTTGCCTTGTTGCTCTTCACGGGCTGCGCGCGTTTGCTGCATATTGTCTTCAGCCGCGCGCATAAAGAGGTCGTGGAAAGGATTGAGGTAATTTTCTTCTTTGTGGAAGACCCCGGCAAGGCCTTTGCCGCCGTCCAGAGGCCGTTTGATATCGGCGAAGCGGCCCAGCTCGAGGGTACGGAAGAGGCCGTCGCGCTGGATATTGCGCAGCAGCTCCAGGGCCTGATCCAGAACAAAGGCAGCTCGCTCTTCCATGATCCCGCCCGGCTTAAAGCTGATATCGTCACCGAAGTCCCTGAGGCTGCGGGCGATATAGCGGGCATTTTCAATGGAGAGGGCGCGGTCTGACATAAAGGGCGTGTGGATGGCTTCGGTGAGCATGCCGAGGAGGTGAATCCGCTGTTTGGAGATCACTGTGATGATATTGAAGAGGGCGTCCTGAATGTGGCCGCGGAAAATATTGCCCGTCATATATTTGGTCGGGGGCATGTATTTCAGCGGCGCATGGGGGAAAATCTGCCGGGCCATCTGAGCCTGAGCGAACTCGTAGAGAAAGGCATTTTCCAGCTCGGGATCCATCTCAAAGGCGTGGCCTAAACCCATCTGTTCTTCCGGCATACCGGCATCGAGGGCGAACTGCTCGTTGATGAACTGCGAGGCCAGCACCGTGTGGGCTTCTTCGAAGGCATCGGCCGTGGTGAGGTAGTTATCTTCGCCTGTGTTGATGATGACTCCGGCGACGCCGTTGATGAGCCGCGAGAAGCGCTGGTCGATGAGCGTGCGCTGCATGTTGATGTCGCGGAAGAGAATGCCATAAAGCGCGTCGTTCAGCATCACGTCGAGGCGTTCAAAGGCGCCCATGACAGCGATTTCCGGCATACAGAGGCCGGAGCAGTAGTTGCAGAGACGGATGTAGCGATGCAGCTCTTCGCCACTCTCATCCAGAGCTTTGCGCATGAGACGGAAGTTCTCCTGGGTTGCCATGGTTCCGCCGAAGCCCTCAGTGGTAGCGCCATAGGGCACGTAGTCGAGCAGGCTCTGGCCGGTGGTGCGAATCACGGCGATGACGTCGGCGCCCTGTTTGGCGGCCGCCTTGGCCTGGACGATATCTTCGTAAATATTGCCCGTGGCCACGATGACATAGAGCAGCGGTCCGCCGTGATCTCCGAAGCGCTTTAAATATTCGTCACGCCTGCTGCGGGAGGCCAGGATGCGTTTGAGGCTCTTTTCGGCTTCGCCTTCGCCCCAGACCCGGATTTGAAAGGCGTCGACAGGTTCCAGCTGGCGAAAAGAAAAATCGCCCTGGGCACAGAGTTCAGCAACCTCCTGCGGCGACTTGCCCAGGGAGAGACAGGCCCGCCCCATCCAGTACGAAGCGCCCTGTCCCAGGAGCCCTTCCTCCTGCAGCTGCTCGATGACGAGGTTCGGCAGGGGAACCCCGGCGTCATTGATGCCGTCAATCCCCATCAGGCGCAGGACGGTGCGTTCCACGGTCACCGTGGAGCGGTCATCCAGTTCTTCAACGGTCTGGCGCACGATGGCTGCGGCAGCCTCCCTGGCCTCAAAGACCTTCTGTTCATCTAAATGTAGTTCAGCCATGATTTCTCCTTGTTCAGATATCAGACTTTTAATGGTTTCTTATTGTTTCAGCGAGACCTTACGGCGCTTCACCAAGCTCGCGATTTTCCTCGTAAATTTGTCGCATCTCCCTGAGAAAGACGGCATCAATCCCCATTTTTTCGGCGATGCAGAGACCTGCTGCCGGGATATCTTCCGCTTCTTCCAGGGGGGCCAGAGTATAATCCATGGCCTCATGAATGGCGGCGATGGCTTTTTCATCCTCAAGATCTGACTTGCTCTTTTTTTCATCTCCCGGGGCGGCGCGCAGAGCGTTGGCGAAATCCTCCTTCCTGCGGGTGACCAGAGGATGTTCGGCGGCAACATGCTTGCCAGTCGCTGCTTCGGGCTTCAGACCGCGAATGCGATAGTGTCGTATGCCTTTTTCGTGGGGCATGCGATAGTGGGTCGCGCAAAGAAGGCGGCTATTGCTGCGGGCGAAGATGCGGCAGATGGCCTGCAGCATGGCAGTGGCCTCATCGGGGTTGGTCCCACGGCAGGCTTCGTCCATGACGACGAGGCCGCGAGTGCTCTGTGAAAGACGCAGCATCTCGCGAATGCGCACGGTCTGCTGAGCAAAAGAGGAAAGGCCCAGACGGGCTTCACCTTCAGCTTCGGTCAGATAGGAGAAAAAGTCGTAGAGGTCTGTGGACAGAGCCTCGCAAGGGGGGCAGATGGCCAGCTGGGTGAGCAGGAGGCAGAGCAGAAAACACATGAGAGCCACGCTTTTTCCGCCCATATTGGCGCCGCTGATGACGACGCTCCCCTCGCCCAGAAAGATCGACTGCGGGGTAAAGGAAAGTCCTCTGTCCATAAGTTCTGCGGCCAGCAGAGGGTGATAGGCGCCGGTGATCCGGCTGCCGGAACCGGGGGCAAGAATTTCAGGGATGGGGGCCTGCCAGCGTTCAGCCAGTTCGGCCCGGGCCAGGCGAAAATCGAAGCAGCCGAGAGCGGCGAAATTTTCGCGCAGGGCGGGCAGCCAGTCGCGCAGACCGGCGGCGACGCGCTCAAGCTCGGCGTCCTCCAGCTTTTTCTGTCGGTTCAGCAACTCCGCTCTCTGTTCAAAAAGGGCATCACGCACAGCCTGGGTGCTGAGCTCCTCGCATTCGCGCAGCAAAAGGGACAGTTTTTCCTCTAAGACCTTACGCTCCTCGCGCACGCGGCGCAGATCTTCAGACCAGGCGGAGTAGATGTGAAAACCCTCTTCCCGGCGACCCGGAGGATTGAGCAGAGCCTCAGCCTCAGAGAGATCGGTCAGGCTGCTGTCCGCATCGCGAAGCAAATCGTCGTAATAGGTGAGCAGACGGAAGAGCCCCAGAGAGCGCTTGATTTCAAAGAGTTCGGCCTCGTCGGGAAGCAGACCTTTTTCCAGACGGGAGAGGCTTTCGTCATTGCGGCGAAAGCGGCTGAGCAGCGTTTCGGCCTCGCGCCAGCGCGCCTTTTTTTCCTGCAGGGAACGGCGCAGCCGGGCGATCACAGAAAACTCATGAATCAGCTCGTCGCGCTCGGCGTCCGTGTAAAACTGCAGTTCGTCTTTCACATCGCGTCCCTGAGGACTGCGACAGGTACAGTTTTCCAGGATTTCATCGAGGAGCAGAGCCTGTTTTTCCGCAAAGCTGCAAATCAGCACGATAAACTCCTTTCTAAACTTCCCGGCCTGAACTTCCGGGCCTAAAATTCTCGGTTTAAACTTCCCGGCCTGAACTTCCAAACCTAAAATTCCCGGTCTAAACTTCCTGCCCATGCGGGCTGGCAGGATCTAGACCATGAGGGCCGGTCCGAGATCGAAAACCGGCAGGGGCAGTTCGGCTTGAAGCCGGGGCAGGATCTCCGCGGACGAGAGGGGACTGCCGTCATCCAGGCGGGGATTAAAGGCCAGCCAGAGCAGGCGCAGGGGGCAGAGAACGTTCAGTTCGATGCCCGCAGTTTCCAGCTCTCTCAGCTTGGCGGGGCTGAGAAAAATGCGCGTGCCGTCCTCGGCAATGAGGCGGAAGGGGCGTGCCCTCCGCGCTTTCAAAAGAGCTGTAGCGCTGCGGTCCGTAAGGGCCCCGCGCAGCATCAGGCCGCGATCCGTGCGGTCGACGAAATCGCGCAGTTCGTCGCCGCCGAGGAGTGTTTTGAGGCGAAGTGGGCGAAAGCCTCCGTTTTCATCCAGGGCAAGTGCACGAAGATCCTCCTGAGTCTCTCCGAGGGCAGAGGCCAATTTCCTTTGAAGCTCCTGATCAACAGCTGGCAGGGTCAACAGCCGCAGAGCGTGTCGACAGGAGCGCAGCAGTTCTGAGATACGCCCGCTGTGACCGGCATTAAAGGCCAGCACAGCCGCTTCACTGAGGCCTCCACCGGCAGGCGAGCGCCGCGACAGCGCGCCGTCGATGAGATAAAGAGCATTCGGGGCAGTCCGGCGCAAAAGGGCTTCGCACAGCTTCAGCTCCTGTGCCATGGAGGGCCCGGCCAGTTCGACATAGCCGGAAATGAGCACGCGGCAGAGGGCAATTTCGCCAAAAGCCGTATATATCCCACTTAATTCAAGAATGTCCAGCAGGGCGTCGGAGCGCTGCAGAGAACCGGTCGCCGTGAGCAGCAGACTCCCTGCCGGGGCATAGATGCGGGGCTTTTCCGTTTGGGTGACGACGTCGCTTTCCTCGCCATCGCGGCCGATGGAGGTCAGGGCCAGAGGCCGTTCAAAACCTTCATTCATACAGGCCATGAGCAGGTGGTTAAGACTGCTCGTCTTGCCCGCATTCTTGGAAAGACCGATGAAGGCGAGAGAAGAGAGCTCACGGACCCCCGTGAGCTCAAGGAGTTCCGCGGATGTGGGCCGTTTATTCGTAATAATTGTGTTCGTCATCGACTTTGACTTTGCGCAGGAGAACTTTCGGTTCAATGCACATCTCATCTCCGGCCAGAAGCTTGGAGACGCCGACGTTGATGACCTTGCGCTGGCCGCTGCAAACCTCGCAGTGGCAGTCCTGGTGATAAGTTTCCGGCTCTTTGTAGGTAGTGATGACGCCCTCGTAGTTGCGCAGGACGACATGCCCGGGGTTCTGCGAAATGACGTAGTCCGGCATAACGGGAATTTTACCGCCGCCGCCGGGGGCATCCACGACAAAGGTGGGCACACAGAAGCCAGAGGTATGGCCGCGCAGACCTTCAATGATCTCGATGCCTTTGGAGACCGGGGTGCGGAAGTGCGAAAGTCCCAGCGAGAGGTCGCACTGGTAGATGTAGTAAGGACGCACGCGAATGTAAACAAGGCCGTTCACAAGCTTGCGCATGACATGAACACAGTCGTTGACGCCGCGCAGCAGGACGGACTGGTTGCCCAGAGGAATGCCCGCGTCGGCCAGGCGCGCGCAGGCCTCCTGGCTCTCGGGGGTGATTTCATTGGGATGATTGAAATGCGTGTTGAGCCAGACCGGATGGTATTTTTTCAGCATGGCGCAAAGTTCAGGCGTGATGCGCTGGGGCAGGACGACCGGGGTGCGGCTGCCGAGGCGTATGACCTCCACGTGATCGATCTCGCGCAGCTTGCGCAGAATGTATTCGAGGCGTTCATCGCCCATGAGCAGAGCGTCGCCGCCGGAAAGCAGGACATCGCGCACCATCGGCTTATTGCGGATGTAGTCGATGCAGGCATCGATATCCGCCTGGCTCCTGGCGCCATCCTTCTGGCCGGCGAGGCGGCGGCGGGTGCAGTGGCGGCAGTACATGGAGCACATGTCGGTGATGAGGAAGAGTACGCGGTCCGGATAACGATGCGTCAGGCCGGGAACCGGAGAATCTTCGTCCTCTTCCAGGGGGTCGACGAGATCTTCGGGGGCGCGCCAGGCCTCATCGGCGGTCGGCACGGATTGCTGCCTCACCGGATCAAAGGGATCTTCGGGGTCAATCAAGGTCAGATAATAAGGGGTGATCGCCATGCGAAAGAGTTGCAGGGCCTTTTCGGCTCCGGCCAGCTCCTCTTCACTCATGGGCAGGAGTTTTTTCAGTTGATCGAGACTGTCAATGCGATGGCTGACCTGCCAGTGCCAGTCATTCCAGTCTTTGTCGGACACGTCGGGAAAAAGCTCGCGACGGCGGGCTTCTCCCTTGCAGTTGATGTATTTTTCGTTGGCATTCATCTTAAGGTTCTCCTTCACCCGAAAGCGGCAGCGAGCTCGGACTGCATTTGCGTTCAAAAGATTGCTGTTTCTGCTCCGGGAGTGATAAAGGGGAGGCGAGGGGGGTGCTTGCATCTCCTCGCCCCCGTGTGATCCGTGGGATCTGTGTCTTACGTGTGCAATAGGCCTGCCCTCGACACGCGCTCAGATCAGAGATAGTGCTTTTCGAAATACTCTTTCAGCGCTGGGCACTCGCGGAGTTCGGAGAGGGTGATTTCGGCATGGTTTTTGGTATAGCCGTTGCCCATGATCATGGTGACATCCTTGCCGACGCCCTCAGCGCCCAGAGCCGCGCGGGTAAAGCTGGTGGCCATGCTGAAGAAGTAAACGAGGCCGCCGTCGCGCACGGGCAGGATGCTGGACATCTCGGTGCCGTCGATGTTGACCACGTTGATGGCGACGTCATACTCTTTGCCGTTATTGCAGGCAAGGGCCTTATCAAGGACTTCGACGGGGTTCTTCGCATCGGCGACAAAGAATTGATGGACAAAGTGATTATTCAGGAGGGTGTCCTTCGGACGGTCATTATGGCTCATGCCAACCACATTGCCGCAGGGCCCGACACGTTTCATGGCCTCATAAGCAATGAGCATACCGCTCTTGCCGCCAGCGCCGAGAATCAGCACAGAATCATTAGGTTTGACGATATTGGCCGTCTGGGCCGGAGCGCCGGCCACGTCCAGAGCCGCGAGAGCGAGGTTTTCACTCATGTCTTCCGGCAGCTTGGCGTAGATGCCGCTCTCGAAGAGAATGGCCTGGCCCTCAATCTCGACGCGGTCGATCTGGGGGTAAACCTTCAGGATCTTTTTAATTTGCAGGGGAGTGGTTGAGAGGGAGACCAGGGTCGCAATGCGGTCGCCCACCTTGACGTCGCGATCCTTCAGGTCCTTGCCGATCTGGGCAATGGTGCCCATGAGCATTCCGCCGGAACCTGTGACAGGGTTCTGCATTTTGCCGCGCTCGGCGACGATATCGAGGATCGACTGTTTTAATTTTTCTTCATCGTGACCGGCGGCTTCCCAGAGCTGGTGAAAGCTGGCCGAGTCGATGTTCAGAGCGGAGACATCCACGAGAATCTCGTTATCATAAATCTCCATCGTGTTGTCGATCTTTTTTGCTGCCTGAGGGAGCAGTCCCTGCGGTTCGATGACGCGGTGAGCGCCGTACTTGTTGCCTTTGGCCATAAATGTTTTCCTCCTGATTTCTTTAATAAGAATTTATATAAATGTTTTTAAGGCTGAGACCAGCGGTCATCGAGCTTAAATGCTGCGCAGCTTTTTGTGTTCGTCAATGCGCAGGATTTCGCGGGCCTCTGCGGGCGTGGCGATTTCCAGATTGAGTTCATGGGCGATGCGCACGATGCGCTCGACAAACTGGGCGTTGGAGTCGGCGAGCACGCCGCGATCCATCATGAGGTTGTCCTCAAAGCCGACGCGCACGTGGCCGCCGAGCAGCATGGCCATGACGTTCATGCTGAGCTGGCTCTGGCCGACGCCGGAAACTGTAAAGGTGGCATCGTCAGGCAGGGAGTGCACAAGGAATTCCAGGTCGCGCGGGGTTCCGGTGATGCCGCCATTGACGCCCATGACCAGGTTAAAGTGCAGCGGTGCGACGATCTTGCCCTTGCGGTGGAGACGCAGAGCCATGTCAATCATGCTCTTGTCGAAAACCTCGATTTCAGGCATCACACCGCGCTTCTGCATGCGGGCGGCAAAGTCGATAATCATATTCTCGGTATTGACGAAGATCTCGTCGCCGCCAAAGTTTAAAGTGCCGGCGTCGAGGCTTGCCATCTCAGGATCAAGTTCGAGGGGTTGCAGGCGTTCGTCAGCAGACATGCCCGTGGCTCCGCCGGTGGACGGCTGAATAATGACCTCGGGGCAGGCCTCGCGGATGCCGTCGATGAGGACGCGGAAACGCTCGCGGTCCTGGGTGGGCGTGCCATCGTCGAATCTCGCATGAAGATGGATGATGGAGGCGCCGGCCTGTGCTGCGCCCTTTGCCTCACGCACATACTGTTCCAGGGTATAGGGAACGTTGGGGTTCATTTCCTGGGTGACTTCGGCCCCGCTGATGGCAGCCGTGATGATGACTTTTCTTTTCTGAGCAGACATAAAACCTCCTTGAACTTTGCTTTATGAATATTGGGTGTTTATTTGCGCTGATTTGCTTTAGGTGTGACGCAGGTGCCATGGGCACGGCAGACGAGCAGAGGCTCATCCAGGACATCGCAGGCTGAAGCAGAGATATCCGGGCGGGCGGTGATGACTTTGTAAGCTTCAAAGCTCATCGAACGAGAGCTGTTCCCTTCCTTTTCAATGCGGCCGCGGGCCTCAATATAATCTCCGGCATACACGGGAGCTTTAAATTCGACAAGGTCGTAGGCGACAAAGAGGCCTTCATCTCCGTCGCGGCGGATAAGGAGTTCGGTCGCCACGTCGCCGAAAAGCTGCAGCATTTTGGCCCCATCGACCAGATTTCCGCCATAGTGGGCGTCTCCCTGACTCATGCGTAAACGGATGACAACATCTTCCATACTTCGTTTCTCCTTTATGACTTTATTTTTTTAAACTTATAGCGTTTCACTAATAGCTTAAAAGCTTAGACAACTCAGCTTTGAGTACAACTCAGCCTGGAGCACAGCTTTTCTCAGAGCACAGCTTTGCGAAGAAGCTCTCAGACAAAAGTTCCGCAAAAAGAAAAAGGCTATGTGTGAAGATTCACACATAGCGCTCCATGCCCCGGCATGACAGTGGAGGACAATTCCTGCCCTTCACCAGAGAAAAAAGACGTGGACCCGTCTTTCCCTCTTCGGCGGCGAAGACTTCATCTCCCTTCCCGGTCCGGAAATGTTGGAAGACTACCCAAACGCCGCGCCTCTATTGTTAATAGTGCTAGATTTTTGCGTAAGTTTGCTTGCTTTGCCAGCCAATTATACCTGAAGCACGGAAAGTCTGACAAGGGTGCAGCTAAAATTTATTGAGTTCAAATGCTGTTGCCAGCCTCGATGCTGATCGCGTAAAAGCGGGAGAGAAGATCATCCAGCTGCAGTACCTTTTTGGCTTCGCCGTTCGCATCGAGAAGAATCTTGCCGCCGTGCATCATGAGAATACGATCACCATAACGAAGGCTGTAACGTAGATTGTGTGTGACCATCAGGGCGGTCAGCTTTTTCTCACGGATGATCTGATGGGTCAGCTGCATAATGGCTTCGGCGGTTTTGGGGTCCAGGGCGGCCGTATGCTCGTCCAGGAGCAAAATTTTGATCGGCGTCATAGTGGCCATCAGAAGAGCCACGGCCTGACGCTGACCTCCGGAAAGGGTCTTCACTTTGTCGTTGAGCCGGTTTTCCAAACCCAGCCCAAAGGCGGCCAGCTGGCTGCGGTAATCATCCATGCGCTCGCGCGAAACTCCGGGTCTGAGGCCATAGCGCTGCCCTTTATGTTCAGCAAGAGCAAGATTTTGCAGCAGCGTCAGGGAGGGGGAAGTTCCTGCGGAGGGATCCTGAAAAACCCGGCTGAGACTGCGGTAATGCAGGTGCTCCGCCTGCTTCGTCACGTCCTCGCCGTCGATCAGAATTTCGCCCTTCTGGGGACGGAAGCGGCCGCTCAGCAGATTGAGCAGGCTGGTTTTTCCCGAACCGTTGCTGCCCACGATGCTGACAAATTGTCCGCTTTCCACCTTGAGATTAAAGTCCTCAAAAAGCTGGACTTCATTGGGAGTTCCGCGATTGTAGCTCAAGTCAATGTGACGCAGTTCAAGCATCTTTGGCCTCCTTTTGGGTTTTGCTTTCCGTGCAGGTCTTGCTCAAGCCGAAGAGGCGACGAAAATGTGCAGCCATTTGCCCATTTCCGGCCACCAGAATCACGAGAAAGGTCAGGGCCGTCAGCAGTTTTAAGGCGTTGGGCGGCAGGCCCAGAGTAATGGCGAAGGCGATGACTGCCTTGTAGATCACAGAACCTAAAATGACTTTCGTGGTCTCACGCAAGCGGCCAAAACTCTCCAGAAGTTTCAGGCCAAGGATCACTGAGGCCAGGCCCATGAGCATGGCGCCTGTACCCATGGAGATTTCAAAAAAACGCTGTTCCTGAGCGACACAGGCTCCGGAGAGCGCCACCAGAGCATTGGCAAGAGCAAGTCCTCCTACTTTGACCATGCCGGGATCATGCGCCAGACTGCAGACCAGGCTGGGCTTATCGCCTGCGGCCTTTAAAAGAAAACCGGCCTGGGTTGAGAGAAAGGCGTCACAGGCCAGCTTAATTAAAATGACCAGTGGCAGCATCATGATCAGCACGCGCAGGGGCTGCAGGGACGGGGGAAGAAACGCATCCATACGGGTATTCTGGAAGAGGGTATCCCGGTCAAAAATCGGCACGTTGGATCGTCCGGCAATCATGAGGTTCACCGTATAGAGGGCCGTTTGCATAATGAGACCGGCAAGCAGATCCTTGACCCGCAGTTTGACATGAATGAGGCCCGTGCAGAGGCCAGCGGCGGCCCCGGCAAGCGTGGCGGCCATCATTGTCAGCAGGGGAGGCAGGCCGGCAAGGCTCAGGGAGACGCTGACAGCTGCGCCCAGGGGAAAACTGCCATCCACGGTAAGATCGGGAAAGTCAAGGATGATGTAAGCGAAGTAGAGGCCGAGGGCCAGAAAGGCATAGGTCAGACCTTGTTCGAGAATGCCAAGTAGAATCTCCATGAGCACCTCAAGAGTTTAATACTGCCGCAGGGGAAGCTGGCGGCGCAGAGCGTGAGCTAATATGAGCAGAGCAGCGGTTTTATTTATTTGCGCTGCTGATCTCAGTGAATTTTTCTACGGCACGGGCGAGGAGCTCGTCGCTGAACTTAATGCCCAGGTCAGAGGCGGCCTGGAGATTTACGCTGAGGCTGGCTTCGGCGATTTCTTCGTAGGGCAGCTCGGAAGCTTTGGCCTCACCGCGGAGAATTTTTGCGGCCATGGCGCCGGTCTGCCTGCCAAGGGAGATGTATTCGATGCCTTCGGAGGCCAGACAGCCCAGACGAACCTGCTCGATTTCTGAGCCAAAAACGGGAATGTTCTTTGCTTTGGCTTTGCTGAGAATGAGGGGCAGGGAGTTGACAACGGTATTGTCGGTGAGATTGCTGAGAGCGTCGACCTTTTTGAGAAGGGCATCGCAGGCCAGAGGAATATCGGAACTGCTGCTGATGCCGCTATCGACAATTTCAAAGCCGTACTCTGGTGCCAGCTTTTTATACACTTCGAGCATGGAGACGGAGTTGGCTTCGCTGGTGCTGAAGAGGATGCCGATGTTTTTGGCATCAGGAAGGACTTCACGAATCAGGGAGAGCTGTTCTTTGATGGGCAGACGGTCACTCGTCCCGGTCACCTCGCCCAGCGGTTTTTTATCACTGTCGGCGAGCTGAGCTGCGACCGGATCACTGATGGCAGTATAAATCACAGGGATCTCCTTGCTCTGGGCGGCATTATAGGCGCTCATGGCGGCTGGTGTCGCAATGGCGCAGATCAGGTCAAGCTTTTTTCCGGCAAACTGGGCAGCGATCTGGCCGCAAATCCCCATGTCGGCCTGGGCATTCTGCACGTCGACAGTGAGATTCTGACCTTCGACGAAACCGTTTTCTGCCAGACCCTTTAAGAACCCCTCTCGGCAGTTATCCAGGGAGGGATGCTGAGCAAATTGCAATATGCCGATGTGAAGCTCTTTTTGGCCTGGCTCGGGGTTCGTAGATTTACTCTCGTCTGCTTCGGGCGCTGCATTCTCCGGGCCAGTCTTAGCCGCTTCGCCCTTGTCACGGTTGGTTTTCATTGAGTCAGTGGAGTTTTCTTCGTTTGAATGTGCGGCGGGCGCTGCATTCGCAGACGTACTGTCTCCAGAACCCGTTGCTCCTCCGGCACAGGCGCTCAGACAGCTGCAGAGCAGGACAAAGAGGACAAAAAGAGCAGCGCTTTTGCTCGGAAATTTTTTTCTGAAACGGGGGCCTTTAAAGCCTCTCTGTTGCCCGGGGAAAATGCAGTGATCTGCCGGTGCTTCCGAGGCTGCCAACGTCTGGAATGTTTTCAGGTTTTTCATGATCGTTTCTCCAATCTTTCTGTGGGTTTCGACTGTTGCGAAATCCCCTTGTACCGCTGCTTTGCAGCGGTACGGCGGCTGCCATGCTGCCATGGATGAGAGGAGGGAGAAAAAAAAAAGACTTTCATCCCTGAACATGGGACAAAAGTCAAAGGCCAAAAGGCCGTACTTCTGCGGTACCACCCAATTTTGCTTGCGCACACTCAATCCAATACCAACATATTGGTCCCCAATATTACGGTAGGGTACCGTCAGGTATTACTTGGCTGATGCAATTCAGCCTTTCTCCCTGCCCTCAGAAGCCCATTCACTGACGCTTCCCGGATGGCGCTCACACCGTACCGCCACTCGCTCGCCGGGCTTGCCGCCAGCTACTCTTCTTCGTCATCGGTTTATTTTTTTAACAGTTTAGCGAGTTTGTAAAAAATGTCAAGAAACAGAAAAATCATTCCAACGCCAGGACGCTTAATTGGGAGAGAAATGAGTGAATTGTTGTAAATAAGACTGTCGGGGTACAGCTATAGTCGGGGGGTACAGCTATAGAGGATTTGAATGTTTCCACGAAGAAATATGTGGATGGAGCTGAGTGCGAATTTTCAGGCAAACTTTGACGTGTTGGCATCTGCGGAAACGGTAAGTGAGTAGTCGGTGCTGATTATATCCATTCTCTTTTCAGGATTGGTTTCAGGTAGTTTTTCTTAAGATCGCGAATGCTTCCGAAGAAATTAAGTTCAGATTTTGAGAACAGGTTATTTTGCATTTTGAGATGAACCAATTTCATGGAACAGAGCAGATCAGCGACCTGAAAAAGCTTGTAGTCAATGGGCATTACTTTTCTGAAGATTGGATTTGGAAGCAAGACATTAAAAACAGAGGACAGGATCTTGCTGACTTCTATCTGACCATTATCATAGTAGATCTTCACGTCATCAAATGAGAGAAATACCTCAGAATGATCTCTGATAAAGGTGGAAATCTGTTTCGAAAGACGACCGGTGGCATCAACAACATTTTCTACGTGCTTTTTCTCGATGTAGAAACTTTTATAGCGTATGTTGATTTGACGAAAGAAGGCAAGCATCTTGTTGAAAATGCGACGCCGTTCCTGTATTGACATATTTGAGTAGATTTCTTCTTTGCGGATGATAGGGCCGGTATGTATGCATAAGCCGGATAAATTCAGATAAGACAGTTCCTGATCAAGTTTCGTGACGGCTTGACTGATATCAACATTCTGCTCATGAAATACCATTGTGATGATATAAAACGGAGATCTGAAATCATACTCGCCAAAGTCACCGGATTCATCTATGAAAACGCTGAGTTCTTTCAAGCTGATTTCCTCCGAAAAAGAGAAAAAATGGCGGGGAACTTCCCCGCCGGAGATGGACCTGGGTCTTTCGACCAGCCCGAAAATCTCATTTATAGAGCTGAGTTTTGCCCGCTTTCAGGTGAATCACCTTTTATTAAAAACAGCATACATGGATTGTTGAGAAAATTCAATACCTGTAAAGTGCTGCTTTTTTTCTGTTCCGCGCTACATCCTGGACGTAAACTTTACAATTAACACTTTGCAATTAACAGCTGTTTTTTTGCGTTGCCGTTTCGCCTTTGTGCTAAAATCAACGAGTATGGAATTTTTCACTTCACAGGCCATAAGGTCACAAGACGCCATGCGGCGGACGAAGCGAACGGCGAAACGCCAAAGCGGCTCGGAAGGGCTGCGCGTGCTCGCTTTGCTCGGTGTTTCCGCCTACCATCTCAGGCCGGATCTGGTTCCTGCCGGTTTTCTGGGCGTCGTCATCTTTTTTGCACTGGCCGGTTTTTATACGACCCGCAGCTTTGTGGTGCGCCCGGAAGTCGATCTCATGCGCTATTACGGGGGAAAAATCAAGAAACTCTGGCCGCCTTTGCTTTTTCTCTGCATGATGCTGGCTCTTTTCTGCGGCTTTGTGATTCCGGAAATCTCTCCTTTCCTTAAGGACAGCGCTCCACCTACCCTCTTAGGGGGAAACAATATCGCACAGATTCTGGCGGATAACTCCTATTTCAACCGCCATGGCCATTTTGACCCTCTCGTCCATCTCTGGGCCCTCTCCATGGAGATGCAGTTTTACCTTTTTTTTCCTCTCCTTTATATGGGTCTTTCCAGGATTTGCGACCATCTGCCCGGTCGGGCGAGACTGTGGGGGCGAGAAGTCTCAGCCCTCTTCCTCCTGCTTTTAGGCGCAGCCTCGGCGCTGCTGATGTCCAGGCTCTACGATCCGGCTGTCGACCCGATTCGTGTTTACTACGGTTCACTCTGCCGCTCCCACGCATTCCTGAACGGAGCAGCGGCCAGCCTGTGGGTGGCCGGACGGCAGATGCGAAAAACCTTTCAGGGCAAAGTTCAGCACCATCTTCCCCTGCCTCTGCGTACTCTGATGGGCTGGTTCAGCCTGCTTCTGCTCGTCGCCTCGTATTTTCTCTTTAGCTGGCGCTCGAGCTTTCTCTTCCGCGGGGGCTTTTATCTCTATAGTCTGCTGGCTGTTTTATACATATATATGGCAGGAGCGAAGGCCGTTCCGGGGATGCGCTTTTTCATGGAATCCGCCCCTTTCCGCTGGCTTTCCAGCCGCAGCTATGAGCTTTATCTCTGGCAATATGCCCTGATGATTGTCTTTGATGCGGGCCTGCGCTTTTCCAAGATCAGTTTTGGTCTGCGTCTGGCTGTAGAGCTGCCTCTGCTCGCTCTGCTTGCTGAGCTTAGCTACCGGATTTTCCGCAGCCAGGGCAGCATTCGCGAAAGTATGCGCTCGGCCCTGGCTGTTTTTATGGCTCTGGCTTTGACTGTCATGTTGATTCTTCCCCCGCCGGTCCAGCCCCAGGCGCCAAAACTAAAGGGCGAAGCGGTCGAAGCGGCCATTTCTGAAAATGAGAGCCGTCTGGCGGCACAAGCCTCGCGCAGGGCTGCCGAAGCGTCGGCTAAGCCGTCACAGAGCAGGAAACCCAGTGAAAAAGCGACACCTGAGCGAACCACGGCAGCAACGACAGCCACCCCAACGACGGAAGCGCCGGGCGTTGTTTCGGATGAAAATCCTTTCGGTTACAAGGCTTCGGAGCTGGCCAAACTGGCCAGCCTCAATCTCGTGATGATTGGAGATTCTGTTCTGGCCATGGCCATGGATGGCATGCGCCTCTACGTGCCTAACGTCACCATCGACGCTGTGGTCTCGCGGCACTTCTTCCAGGGGCCGGGCGTGCTGGAGGGTATTCTCAATTCCGCTGTGCCGGCCGACATCATTGTTGTCTGCCTGGCGACCAATGGCGACCTTAATGCGGACGATATTCCTGCCTATAAGGCACTGGCTGGCGATCGCCCTCTTATCTTCGTCAACACGGTGGTTCCGGGAAGCTGGGAACAGCCTAATAACGAAAAACTTGCGAGCTACGCTCAGAAAGAGGACAATGTTTATATCGCCGACTGGTATGCGGCGGCCAAAAATCATCCTGAATATTTTTACCAGGATGCCACTCATCCCATACCGGAAGGCGCCTGGGTTTACGATCAAGTCATTCTGGACCTTATCTTGCAGATCCTCAATGAAAAAACTCAGACGTCAAGTCTTGCGGATCCCACGCAAAGCGGGACAGCAGAGAGCTCGGATTGAAGGTGAACAGGACGATGGACAGGACAGAAAAAGTTGAAATGATGCAGGAGGTTCTGGACCTCGACAACGACTTAAGCGCCTGGAAAAAGACGCTTGAGGCTGAATTTGAAGCCGATAGTGAAAGCCGTCGGAAGGAGCTCCTCGCTCTGCGGCGTGAACTTGATCAGCTGACAGAAGAGCTTGCCGCCGCACCGGCGGAGGGGCTTGAAGAAACCCCACTGGCAGACTCCGGTTTGCAGTTTGAGGCCACGGCGGATCTCCCTGCCGCTTACCTTGAGGCCAAAGAGGCCCTCCTGGATCGGCTCTGCACTTCTTTAAAAGAACAGATTGAGCAGGCTTGACGATGGATAAAATGGCTTTGCACGCTGCCCCGGTGACCAAAATCCGGGTGATGCAACGCGATTTTCTGAGCGAGGACGAATTTGAGCGCCTGATTCAGGCCGCAGATTTTGCAGAGTTTTTGCAGCTGGCCCGCAGCCTGACGCTCTTTGAAGATCTGCCTGCGGAGGCCTCTGAACCGCGCGAGCTGCAACACTATCTTCTCGCGCGCTATGCCAGGCAAATCCAAAAGGTCGAACGTTTTTACCCGCTCTCCTATAAGAAGTTCTTCGACTGTATCCGGGATCGTTTTCTTGTTGAAGATCTCAAGCGACGCGCCCGGCTCAATGGTGTTCCAGCCTTGCTACATGAGATCGAAGATCAAAGTGAAGCTGCGCTTTATACCCAGGAGGAGCAGCTGCTGTTGCCCGGCCGGCGCGAGGATTATCTGCGCTTGCTCAGGGAGAGCATGGTCCACCCGGAGGACAATGAATTTGAGTTCGAGATGAAGCTCGATCAGAATTACTATCAACAGCTGGAAAAGTCTCTGGATGGCCTCTCCGGAGGAGACAGAAAAACGGTGTTGGAACCCATCGGCCTGGACGTCGACATGAAGAACCTCCGCTTTATCCGCCGCGCGAAACGCTATTATGAGCTTTCGCCCTCGTTAATCCTCAACGCCACCCTGCCCGGCGGCAAAATGATTCACCTGGATGAACTCAATGCCCTCGCGCACATGAGCGAAGAGGAAGTCGAAGGTTTTATTGCCGCGAGCCCTTATGCCGAGGTCTTTGTCGGTGAACTAAATAGTCAGGTTCTGCGCATCGAGTCCTTCCTGTTGCAGCACCTGCATCGGCTGAAGGCCCGTGATGAACACAGCCTGGCGACGTTTGTGGAATTTCTTCACAGCTGGGAGTTTCAGTACCGGGATATTTTTACGATTATGGAAGCCAAGGACAACAGCAGCGAGTCGCTGGATCTGGATGCGCTCGTGCTGAGAACTGTTTTGCGGCATGAACAGAAAGAAAGGAGTGTGGCTGATGGCCATTGAGCGTATGGCGATGATGAATATCATCGTGCCCAAAGCATCGATTTTCGATCTTTTGAGTGAGCTCATCCTGCAGCGCCGCGTGGAGTGGGTGGATGCCCGCAAAATGATTGACGAGACCAGTTTTCTGCTCAGCGCCAAGGTCGAAAATGCTGAAAAGATTCGCGAATTTAACGATGTTAAAGCTTTTCGTATACAGGAAAATATCGACGCCGATAAAGAGCGCATCGCTGAGCTGGAGGAGAAAACAGGGATTAAGGCTGAGCTGAATCTCGATGAACTGAACCATTTTCGCGACTATTTTCTTCCTTCAAAGGTGATGCCGCAGCTCCTGGAAGAGTCCGAGGCCCTTTTCCGGCGCATTGATGAGCTGGAAAAAGATCTGGAGAGCCTTAAACCCTATCAGGAGCTGGCGGCCTCTGGTCTGGATTTCCCGGTCGGCAGACTGGCCAGGATGAAGAACATGGAGATGACCCTTGGCTGGGTCGACCACAGCGCCCTGGAAAGGCTCGCTCAAAACGCCGGCGAAGTGCCGCCCTTTTATGTCAAGTTAATTCAGGAAAAGGACCGGAGCCTTCTGCTCTTCGTTTATCCCAGAGAAATTGAGCTGGAGAGCGAACGGGTGATCCGCAGCCTGCGCACCGAGCTGGTGAAGCTCGATGAGCGTTATCTGGACTGTGACTTTGGACCGGAATTGGAAGCCCTCGTCAGGAATAAAAATGAGGAGCTGAAGAAAGCGAGAGAGGCCAGTATTGCCTGGGCCAATTCACGCAAAAGTGAGATCGACCGCGTTTATTCCCACCTTCTGCTCGAAGATGCCCTGCGCAAAGCGCTACCCTATCTCGGCGAAAGCGAGCACTATGCCTATCTCTCCCTGTGGACGCCGCGCAGCGAAATCGCCGCGATTACCACGGCGGTTGAAAAATACCACGGCCTGCTCAATATCCTCGGATCAAAAGAGGCCCGTGTGTATGAGCTTGCCCCGACTTCGCTGAAAAACAATGCCTTTATCCGGCCCTTTGAGAGCCTCGTGCGCATGTACGGCACGCCAGCTTATCATGAGAGCGATCCGACGACTTTCTTCGGCCTGGCCTATATGTTGCTCTTCGGGATCATGTTCGGCGATCTTGGCCAGGGGCTGGTTTTTCTGATTGCAGGCCTGCTCCTGCAGAAAAAACGCCACCCCGGCATGGGCGGCGTCTTGTCGCGCATCGGCCTGGCCTCCATGGTGACGGGTTTTATCTACGACTCGTTTTTCGGCTATGAAGGTCTGATCTCTTCGCTCATTCCTCTGCCCATTTTCTATCGGCCCTTTGAAAACACCACCACCACCCTCCTGGCCGCTGTCGCCTTCGGCCTCGTCCTGTTGTCACTGGCTTATCTCATGGGTATCGTCAACAAGGTTAAAATTGGTGACCTGAGGGAGGCCCTGCTTGGCCGCGAGGGGCTTGCCGGCTTTTGCTTTTTCCTCTCCTTTCTGCTGGTTGTGGCGAGCCTCGTGGGCCAGCCGCTTCTGCCCTCGCCGCTGCCCCTTATCCTGCTCGCCTTTTTCGCCCTGCTCATCTTTTTCCGGGAACCGCTTTTTGCCCTGCTCACGCACAGCTCAAGACTCTATGACGACAGCGCGGCAGATTATTATGTGGAAAATTCCTTCAGCCTGATCGAGATGCTGCTGAATGTTTTGTCCAACAGCCTCTCCTTCATTCGTGTCGGCGCCTTCGCGCTGAACCATGTCGGCCTCTTTCTGGCTTTTCATACCCTCGCCTCCATGCTCAATTCCGGCGTGGGGAATATCCTCATGGGAGTGCTCGGCAACCTTTTGATTCTTGGTCTGGAAGGTCTGATCGTTTTTATTCAGGATCTTCGTCTGATGTACTACGAACTTTTCAGCAAATACTTTGTCGGCGATGGAAGAGAATTCAAGCCCGCCGGCCTCAAGGAGGTTTAAACCATGTCTGTTATTGCTCTTGCCCTCGCCCTTGTCATCGCGACGATTCTCAGCGGCGTTCATTTTCTCCGCTCCGACAAGAAAGTGCGCCTCACCAGCCGCAGAAAAGCCCTCGCCCTGAACCTCGGCGCGGCCGCCATGGTTCTTGCTTATTTTGCCTTTTTCGTCTTTACGAACAGCGTCAAAGCGGCCGGTGAAAGTGCCGCCGTCAACCCGAACGCCGGCCTGGGCTACATCGCCATGGCGCTTTCTACCGGACTTGCGACCATCGGCGCAGGCTATGCCGTAGGTGCTGTCGGCTCTTCGGCTCTCGGAGCTATCTCAGAAGATCCCAAGCTGCTCGGCAAAACCCTGATTTATGTAGGCCTTGCCGAAGGTATCGCCATCTACGGTCTGATCATCTCGATCATCATCATGGGTCAGCTCTAATAGGCAGGAGAGATTGATGATGAAAGCCGTACTGCTCTGCTATAACAGCGAGAGCCGCAGCGCTGCCCACCTTATGGGTATTGTCAGTCCGCAGCTGAACAGCGCCGACGAGGCCCTCGTGCTGCTGGGGCCCCTGCTTCATGATCCGGAATGCGCCCTCATTTTACTGGGGCCTGAGTTTGCGGAAGAGCTTGCCAGACGCGATAATGCCTATCTCCAGCAGATTTTGGCCTGGGAGAGGCCCCTGGTTTTTGCCCTTCCTGATCGAGGAAAAATCTCGGAAAGCATCAGGGCTATCACTTAGTCGAAAGCGGTCGCCGAAAGGAAAAATATGATTACCATCCGTGATAAGCTCACGCTCTTTCGAGGCATTATCGAGCAGAGCTTCAGAGAACAGCAAAATGCCAGAAAAGCCGAACTTGACGCCCACAGTGAAGCTCAGAAAAAAGAGCTCAGCACGGCCATTGAAGAGGCTCGTGAAACCTTGCAGCAGCGAGCCGCAGCTCAGGAAAAAGCGGCTTCGGCGGGGCGTGAAAGAATGGAACGTGAAAGCAAACGCCAGCTTCACCTGCGCACCCGCGGCGCGGCCTGGGCGGATTTGCAGCACAGTCTGAATCTGAGACTGCGCGCTGATTTACGTCAGCCTGACTGGCTCACCCTGATCTGCCGCAAGGCCCTGCTGGGTGGTTCTGAAGTGGATTTGCTGCTCTGTGAGCGCGGCCTTCGCGAGCCGCTTCTGCCCATCGTGCACGAGATTCTGGCTCTGCCGGAAGAAACCCCTCTGCCGTTTACGCTCCGCGAGGAGGCTCAGCTGGAGGGTCTGCATTTTTACTATAAGAATGGCACCGTTGAGAGTTACAGTGCAGATGAACTCATGCGGAGCCTGGGAGACGAAGCGATCAAGGAGCTGGATAAGCTTCTGAATCAGGGGGAGAAAGGAGCCGCCTCATGTCAACAGTGAAACAGAAGCAGGGGGCCTTTCTTTCTTCCGTGAACGGCCCGGTCTGCCATGCCCGGAATATCGAGGGCTTTCATCTGCGCGACATGGTTCTCGCCGGAGAGAAAAAACTCATCGGCGAGGTGATCGCCCTGGATCAGGACGATGCCACACTGCAGATTTATGAGGATTCTGAAGGGCTGCGCCTTGGCGATCCTGTGGAAAACAGCGGTCAGCCGTTGCAACTCTGTCTGGCCCCCGGTCTTCTGGGCCATATTTTTGACGGCATTGAGCGCCCGCTTGAGGCGATTCGCGCCCGGAACGGCGCGTTTATCCCGGAGGGCCTCGGCCTTTTGAAACTGGATGAGAAAAAAGTCTGGCCTCTGACGTTCACGGTGAAAGCTGGCGATAAGCTTAAGCCTGGAGAATGTTGGGCCACCGTATCGGAAACCGCTGCGGTGAACTTGAAGCTGCTCATGCCACCGGGGAAGAGCGGAACCGTGAAAGCGCTGCTCAGGGAGCAGGCGACGATCAACGAAGACGTCATCGCCTTCGAAGATGAAAGCGGCCGCGAATTTAAGTTGACGATGAGCCAGTACTGGCCGATTCGTCGCCCCCGTCCAGTGGAGGCCCGACTTTCCGTCAAAGAGCCGCTGGTCACGGGTCAGCGTGTGATCGACAGTTTCTTTCCCCTGGCCCGCGGAGGTTCAGCGGCCATTCCAGGGGGGTTCGGCACCGGCAAGACCATGACCCAGCACCAGATTGCCAAATGGTCGAACGCCGACATCATCATCTATATCGGCTGCGGCGAGCGCGGCAATGAGATGACCGATGCGCTGGAGGAATTTCAGAAGCTGGAAGACCCCCGCAGCGGTAGAAAATTGATTGACCGTACGATTCTCATTGCCAATACCTCAAACATGCCGGTAGCCGCGCGTGAAGCCTCCATCTACACGGGCATTACCATGGCTGAATATTATCGGGATCAGGGTTTCGATGTGGCCATTATGGCCGATTCAACCTCGCGCTGGGCCGAAGCTCTGCGTGAGATTTCCGGCCGTCTCGAAGAGATGCCTGCAGAAGAAGGATATCCTGCGTACCTGGCCAGTCGCCTGGCCGAGTTCTACGAGAGGGTGGGTCGGGTAAAAACCTTAGGAGGCGATGTCGCTTCCATCACAGCCATAGGGGCTGTTTCCCCGGCCGGGGGTGACTTCTCCGAGCCGGTAACAGAAAATACCCGCCGACTGGTCGGCGCTTTTTATGCCCTGGACCGCAAGCTCGCTTATGCCCGCCATTTTCCCGCGATTTACTGGATGAACAGTTATTCGTCCTATGCTCACGATTTACGCACCTGGTACAGTCAGAACGTCAATCCGCGTTTCCCGGAATTGAGAGATAAGTTGCTCGATATCCTGCAGGCTGAGGACAGTCTTAAGGAAATTGTCCAGCTCGTCGGCGAAGCCGCTCTGCCTGCGGATCAGCGCCTGACTCTGGAGGTCGCCGCCCTCATCAAGACAGGATTTTTGCAGCAGAACGCCTTTAATGATGTCGACCGCTTCGCCTCATTGACCCGGCAGTTTGCCTTGATGAGGGTGATTGTCGCCTATGAGGAGGGAGCGCACGAAGCTCTGAGACAGCATATTCCTTACTCGGAAGTGCGTATGAAGGAGCTGCAGGCCCGCATTGTGAGGCTCAAATATGAACTCAGCGAAGAACACATGGACCTGGCTGATCGCCTGATCGAGGACATTCAGTCCAGCTTTGAAAAGCTCAGCGAGAGCTACACTTCGCTCTTAGGCGCCAGAGATGAAAAGGAGAAACGCTGAAATGAAAGCCTATACAGGCATTCTTCGGGCCAAAGGTCCACTGATCTTTCTGAAAGCTGTCCCCGGGGTGCGCTCCGGGGAGATGTTGCGCATTATGGATGGCGAGACCGAGCGCCGCGCCAGGCTGATTCGCCTGGAGGAAAACTTTTCCGTTGCCCAGATTTATGAGGGCAGCGATGGCCTGGAGCTTGACCGCACCCGTGTTGCCTACAGCGGCGAACCCTTTACCCTGCGTCTGGGTCCGGATATTCTCGGTCGCAGCTTTAATGGCACGGGCGAAGCCATCGACGGGGGCGGACCCTTTTCCGGCGAGACGGAGCGCGATATCAACGGCCGTCCCATGAACCCCATGGCCCGCGTTTATCCGCGCAATTACATTCGTACAGGGATCTCTTCGATCGATGTCCTCATGACCTTGATCCGCGGGCAGAAATTGCCGGTTTTCTCCGGTTCCGGCCTGCCCCATCGCGAGCTCGCGGCGCAGATTATCAGCCAGGCTGACCTTGGCGCTCAGGGTGGAGACAATTTTGCAGTCGTCTTTGGCGCGATCGGTATTAAACAGAGCGATGCTCGCTACTTTGAGGATTATTTCCGGCGCAGCGGCGCCTCCAGCCATCTGGTGCGCTTTATGAACGGAGCCAATGATCCCGTGGCCGAACGCATTTCTACCCCTCGCTGCGCCCTGACCTGTGCCGAATACCTGGCCTTTGATCTGGGCATGCAGGTGCTCGTCGTGCTCATGGATATGACCTCCTATTGCGAAGGTCTGCGCGAAATTTCCTCGGCCCGTGACGAAGTTCCCGGCCGCAAGGGCTACCCCGGCTATCTTTACTCTGATCTGGCATCGCTTTATGAGCGCGCAGGGATCCTCAAGGACAGGCCGGGCAGTGTGACCATGCTGCCCATTCTCACCATGCCCGGCGACGACATATCCCACCCGGTTCCCGACCTCAGCGGTTACATTACTGAAGGTCAGATCGTCCTCTCGCGGAGCCTTATGGGTGCGGGCGTTTATCCTCCTGTCGATATTCTGCCCAGCCTTTCGCGTCTGATGAAAGATGGTATCGGCGAGGGCTATACCCGAGAAGACCACAGCGATCTGAGCAATCAGCTCTTTTCTGCCTATGCGAAGCTGACGGATATCCGCAACCTCGCTCAGATTATGGGAAAGGATGACCTTTCGGCCAGAGACCGCGCCTATCTGGATTTCGGCGAAGCTTTTGAACAGCGCTTCCTTAAACAGGGAAGTGAAGAAAATCGCAGCATTGAGGAAAGTCTCGACCTGGGCTGGAAAATCCTCTCTATTTTGCCCGATGAAGAGCTTGACCGTCTGGGAGAAGAGCGCCTGAATAAAACTCTCCGCCCCGCACGGCGGGCCGTACATGCCGGGGAAATGGCGTAAGTTCAGCACTGGACAGATCCGGCAGGGAGGACGTATGAATCAGCTCACCGCGACAAAATCGAATTTAGATGAAGCGAAGCGCCTGCTGGCTTTTTCACGCGGGGGCTACCGTATTCTCGACCGCAAGCGCAGCGTCCTGATGCGCGAATTTATGCGCCTTAAAGCGGAGGCCGTTAAACTGGCTGAGCAGGCGGACAGGGAAGAGAATGACTTTTATACGGCCATTGCCATGGCCAAGGTCTCCGAAGGGGAAGAAGAGGTCGAAAATATTTCCCGCAGTGTCAGCACCGACTCTGCCATCACGGTGCTGCGAGAATCGGTGATGGGGGTAGAACTCCCTCGCATTCTCAGCCATGAAGGGCAGATGAATCCATCCTACAGCCTTTACCGTTCGACGGAAAGTATGGACCGGGCCTTTCAGGCGGCGCTCAAATTCAAACAGACCTTTATTCGCGTGCTGGAGGTCACAGCCTCCCTGCAGCGGCTATCTGCGGAAATCCGCAAGAGTGGCAAGCGCGCGGACTCCATCAATAAAATCCAGATTCCCCGCTATGAGGCAGAGGTCAAACGCCTCAGCCAGGCTCTCGAAGAAAAAGACAGAGAAGATCTTTTCCGCCTGAAAAGGGGCAAGGAAAAACTGGCGTCCCACCGGCCTTGAATTTTTGTCAAATTCTCAACATTTGCCAGATCTTAACTTTTCCCTGGCCTGGGAAAAGCGATTCTGTCATCATTTTTTCCTTGTTCTCTCATCCTTTCACTGGCATTGCGTTAAAAAAAACGGGAGACTATTGTACTTTTTTGGTTAAAAAGCTAAACTACTAGCAATTGGACTGTGCCAGGCAAGATTTGCTCTTTCGTGGAGCAGCTGGCACGGAACATAAGGCCCGCAGGGGGAAACAGCCTTCTCCCGGGACCGGGAACATATCCATGTGTGCCCCATGAACTCAGGTCAACCATGAATTCGTGCACAGGTGGATAAAATCTGGAGGATATTTATGAAAAAAGTACTGACACTCCTTCTTGCCCTCATCATGGTCATTGGTGTTGTGGCCTGCGCTCCTCAGGAGAAGAAAGAAGAAGCCCCGGCTAAAGAGGCCGCTAAAGAAGAGAAAAAAGAAGATGCTGAAAAGACAGAAGCTCCTTCTGAAGAGAAAAAAGAGGAAGCTCCTGCTGAAGAATCTAAAGAAGAGAAAAAAGACGAAGAGACCAAAGCGGAAGCAGCTCCTGCAGAGGGCGGCGACGTGGTTAAACTCGGCGTCTTTGAGCCGTTCACCGGCGCCAGCGCCTCCGGCGGCGAACTGACCTTCGAAGGTATTGAACTTGCTTTAGAAGAAGTCCCGGAAGTCCTCGGCAAAAAAATCGAGCTCGTGAAGGTTGACAATAAATCCGAACAGGTGGAAGCCTCTAACGCCGCACAGCGTCTCGTCGACAAAGACAAGGTCAACGCGGTTATCGGTTCCTACGGTTCCTCGCTCTCCATCGCCGGCGGCACCGCCTTCAAAGACGGCAAAATCCCGGCTGTGGGCTGCTCTCCGACCAACCCGGCCGTGACCCTCGGCAACGACTATTACTTCCGTGTTTGCTTTATCGACCCCTTCCAGGGCACGGTTATGGCGAACTTCGCGATTGACAACCTCAAAGCCAAAACAGCTGCCACCATTAAGGATATCGCTCAGGACTACTCTGTCGGCCTGATCAAGTTCTTTACGGATGCCTTCAAAGCCGTGAACGGCGAAGATTCTATCGTTGCTGAAGCTTCTTATAAGACGGGCGACCAGGACTTCACCTCTCAGCTCAATAACGTGAAGCAGAAGAATCCTGACGTCATCTTCTGCCCCGGTAACTACGGCGAATGCGCTCTGATGATTAAACAGGCCAGAGACCTCGGCATTGAAGCTCCGATGCTCGGCGGCGACACCTGGGAATCTCCTGACTTCATCAGCATCGGCGGTGAGAACATCAACAAAGAGGTATACTTCTCCTCTCACTTCACGGCTGAAAAACCTGTGAACGATGTTTCCAAAGCCTTCCTCGAAAAATATGAAAACAAATTCGGCAAAAAAGCCAACGCTTTTGCTGCCCTCGGCTATGACGCTTACATGGTGATTATCGACGCCATCAAGCGTGCTGATTCTGTTGAACCTCAGGCCATCCGTGATGCTCTCGCGAAGACCGAAGGCTTCATCGGCGCGACCGGCACGATCAGCCTCGATGAGAACGGCGACGCGGTTAAATCCGCCTGCATCAACCAGGTTAAGGACAATGCCTTTGTCTATCTAACCACCGTTGAACCTAAGAAATAAAGCCGAGAGTTCACTCGCGAATGCTTTGTGATCTTTTAGGGCCGGGCCATCGCCCGGCCCTTTCACAAAACGCAAGAGGAGATACGTTCCATGTCATTTTTCATCCAACATTTGATCAATGGACTCAGCCTGGGCAGCCTTTATGCCCTGATTGCCATCGGTTACACCATGGTTTACGGCATCCTCCGTTTGATCAACTTCGCACACGGCGATATTTTTATGCTGGGTGCTTATCTGGTTTATTACGGAATGCTCTGGACCCCACTGCCCTGGTGGTTAGTTTTTATCGTCGCAGCGCTTTTGACCGGCCTCTTTGGTATCCTGCTTGAGCGTTTTGCCTATGCTCCGCTGCGCAACGAACCCCGTATTACCGTTCTGATTTCGGCCATCGGCGCTTCCTTCCTTATGGAAAACCTGGCCATCCTGCTTTTTGGCGGCCGTCCTCGTCCCTTCAGCGTTCCCGCGCTGCTCGATCACAGCGTCAAAGTTGGAGCGATCAGCTTCAACGTCATTCAGATTGTTATTCCTGTAGTGACCGCCATTTTGCTGGCCATCCTGAGCTTTATTATTTTGAAGACGAAGACCGGTATGGCCATGCGCGCGCTTTCCACGGATTATGAGGCTGCTTCGCTCATGGGAATTAACATCAACCGTATCATTTCCATGACCTTCTTTATCGGCTCAACTCTGGCGGCCATCGGCGGTATCCTCTACAGCTGCCGCTACCCCCAGCTGATGCCGCTCATGGGTATGATGCCGGGTATCAAATGCTTTATCGCTGCCGTTATCGGCGGCATCGGCAACCTCACTGGCGCGGTCGTCGGCGGCCTGATTCTCGGCATGAGCGAAATTCTCATTGTCGGACTGCTGCCCTCGCTGAACGACTACCGCGATGGCTTTGCCTTTGTTATTCTGATTCTTATTCTGATCATTAAACCGACCGGCCTCTTTGGCTCGAACGTGAAAGAGAAGGTGTGATATGAGCTTTAAACTGCTGAAAACAAACAAACAGCAAGTCGGGAAGCATCTCATCGGCATTGCTATTTTTGCCCTTCTCCTGATTGTCGTGAACTTTATTCCCTTTGACGACTATTACAGAAAGATTATGAATCTTTCGTTTATTTATGTAACACTGGGACTTTCACTGAACCTCATCAACGGCTATACCGGTCTGTTCTCGCTGGGACACTACGGCTTCATGGCGATCGGCGCCTATGTGGTGGCTGTGCTGACCATGTCTTCTGAGAGTAAAGAGGCGATCTTCATGATCGTGCCCTGCTATGACTGGCTGAAGAACATCCAGATGCATTATCTGCCTGCTCTGCTTCTGGCCGGACTGGTTTCGGCCCTGCTCGGCTTCCTCATCTCTCTGCCCGTCCTGCGGCTGAATGACGACTACCTGGCCATCGCTTCGATGGGCTTTGCGGAAATCATTCTTGTGCTCATTCGCACCCAGTTCAGGATCACCAATGGCGCTCTGGGGCTTAAAGGCATTCCCCGTATCGACAGCTTCTGGCTTTACGGCGGCATGGCGCTCCTGATGATTATCTTCATGGTTCTGCTGACGACATCTCGCCGCGGCGCTGCTCTCGAAGCCATCCGCGAGGATGAAATTGCTGCCAGTGCGGTGGGCATTAACGCCTTCAGTCACAAAGTTGTCAGCTTTACCATCGGCAGTTTCTGGGCCGGAGTCGGCGGAGGCCTCATGGCGACGCTGATCGGTACCGTCAACCCCATGCAGTTTACCTTCCAGCTCACCTTTAACATTCTTCTGATCGTCGTTCTGGGTGGCATGGGCCATATCTGGGGCACCGTCGTTTCGGCAATTCTCGTCACCTCAGCCATGGAAATCATGCGCTTCCTCGACGAGCCGATGCACTTCCTCTTCATTAACTCAGACGGCCTGCCGGGCCTGCGTATGGTGGTTCTCTCCGCGCTCCTGATGATTTACGTCATTATTCGCGCCACCAACAAAAAGCGCAAGAATAAACCCGCCCTCTCAAAAAAGAAAATGGAGGCCGACCATGCTTAAACTGGAAAATATCACCATGCGTTTCGGCGGTGTCGTGGCGGTTAACAACTTTTCCATGCACATCGAGAATGACGAAATCGTCGGTCTGATCGGGCCTAACGGAGCCGGTAAGACCACAGCCTTCAACATGGTGACGGGCGTTTATACCCCGACCGAAGGGAAAATCATATATACTCCCGAAGGCAAGGATATTGATATCACCGGAATGAAGCCCGAGCACATCGCTGACCTTGGGATTTGCCGGACCTTCCAGAACATTCGCCTCTTTAAGAGCATGAGTGTGCTGGATAACGTCAAAATTGCCGGTAACCTGCGCATGAAATCAGGTTGGCTCGAAAACGTGGTGCGCAGCCCGCGCTACAATCACGAACGGCAGATTATCGACGAAAAAGCCGCCAAACTTCTCGAAGAAGTGGGCCTCAGTGAACAGGCCAGCGATCAGTCGACATCTCTGCCTTACGGCAAACAAAGACGTCTGGAGATTGCCCGCGCCCTGGCGACGGATCCTAAACTCCTCCTGCTCGACGAGCCGGCAGCCGGCATGAACCCGCAGGAAACTCAGGAGCTCATGGACTTTATTCGTCAGATTCGTGACCGCTACCATCTCACGATCTTCCTCATCGAGCACCACATGGACGTGGTTATGGGGATTTGCGAACGCATTTACGTGCTTGACCACGGCAACCTCATCGCCAACGGCGTACCTGCAGAGATTCAATCGAACAAGGCCGTTATTGAGGCTTATCTGGGGGTGGACAATGCTTAAAGTAGAAAATCTCCATGTCAACTATGGCGGCATCAAGGCCGTTCAGGGACTTACCATGGATATCCGTGACAACCAGATTGTCACCCTGATTGGGGCCAACGGCGCCGGAAAATCTTCCACCCTGCGCTCCATCATGAACCAGGTTCCCAAGAGTGGTGGCAGCGTCGTCTGTGACGACGTCGACCTCACCAATATGCCCACCCGGGATATTGTCAAACAGGGGATCGCCCTCTCACCCGAAGGACGGCACGTCTTCGCCAACCTCAGTGTGCGCGAAAACCTGGTGCTCGGCGCCTATACGGTCGATGACAAAGACGCCATCAACAAACGCATCAACCATGCCTTCGAGCTCTTCCCGATTCTGGGCGAACGTTCCTGGCAAAAAGCCGGAACACTCTCTGGTGGTGAACAACAGATGCTGGCCGTGGCCCGCGCTCTGATGATCCAGCCGAAAATCCTCATGCTCGACGAGCCCTCCCTGGGTCTCGCCCCGATTTTGATTCAGGAAATCTTCGACATCATCAAGCAGATCCATGAGGAAGGCAACACCATCCTCCTGATCGAGCAAAACGCCAAAAAAGCCCTCGAAATCGCCGACTACGCCTACGTCCTTGAGACCGGCAAGCCCATTCTCGAAGGCCCCGGCAAAACCCTGCTCGCAGATCCCCGTGTTCAGGCCGCCTACCTCGGCGAAAAGAAAAACGCCGAAGCCGCCAACGCAGAAGCAACTGCCCAAGCGGAATAAGCTGCCCAAGCGGAATAAGCTGCTAAGGCCAAGCAACTGGCAAAACCGGGCTAAGCCGTAACTAAAGACCGCAAAGGCTAAAGTTTGAGGAAAACTCAAGCTGTAGCTGCCACAAAAGCCGAAATTGTCGCCAGGGCTAACGAAGCAAGCGCAAAGGTCGAAGTAGCCGTACACCATTTTCGCGAAAGCACTAAAGCCGATAGCCAGCTTTTTCAAAGCCTGGCTATCGGCTTGTTTCTATGGCCGGATCAGTCTTCATTCTGCGAAAATCTGAAAAAGCGCAGATAAGCCTTAAAATAGACATTTAATATCCATTTTGTTTAGCGTATAATGAAAGTGGTATATGAAGTCCAAATGATGGGCGGCAGACTTACGGATAAAAGGGTCGAAGGATTTATTCCGGCGCTGACGTCCCCTGTTATAAACATGTAATGATTTGACAGACATCTACTGGCTTATAATGATCTTCTGACCTATCAGGTTCGTCCAGTGTAAGAGTTAAACGAGAAGAGTAAATAAGGAGAGAACCATTTTTATGAAAAACGGTTACGGCAAACTTAAGTTCAAGACTATCCTGGCGCTTATCCTTGCTCTGGGATTTGTTTTTTCGTCGATCAGCGTGATCACTGTCTCTGCTACCAAAGAGGAGGCATCGGTCATGGAGAACGATCATTCAGGTGAGTCCGGTTTGACGGCAGCGGACGGATCGAAACAAGAGGATAAGGAGATTTCGGAAGAGAAATCAGAAGAGAAAACAGAGCTGCCGCCTCCTGAAAACAATAATAATAATAATAAAATAGATTTGCCGCAGGACAAAGTTGCTCAGCAGCAGTTTCGCTTCTTTACTTCTGTGAATGGACAGGTGAGTCCTGAGCCGTTTGCTGAATTCAGCTGTGCGAATGGCGATCTTATCCCGGCTTTTGATCTCCCACAATTTGAAGGCTGTCGTTTCGTCGGCACCGTCGATACGGAAGGTCAGCCTTTTGATCTCGGACAAGTGATTCAGTTTTCCTCAGATCAGGAGGGCGCAGTTGTTGACCTGCTGCTCCTTTATGAGAAAACACGGGTTCAAACGTGTCGTGTCTTTATTTACAAGGATGGCATCAGAGACAGCCTCCTGTACGAAGAAGAAATCCGTGACGGAGATACACTTACGGCATTGGATCTGCCCGAAATCGACGCTTACACTTTCAGTGGCCTGAGTTATGCCGACGGGACTGCCGCTTTTGATCCAAGTCTCCCTCTATCCATTGACAGCGACGATGGGGCTGAAATACTGGAGATTCATGCGAACTATCTTCACAGAGAAAAAAGCCAGAAGCGTACAGGACCCCGCCGCATTATTTCTCCGGCAGAGCCTGTGTGGACCTTTATTTTCAAAGTAGAAGGCAAGGAAGTCGAGCGTCAGGTCGTCAAAAACGGGGAGTTTTTACTGGAGCCTAAAGCGCCGCTCAGTGAAACAGGCAAATTTATTGGCTGGTTTATTGAAGATGAAGATACACCGCTGGACTTTTCTTCGCCCATTGAGCTGGACAAAGATAAAACAATTCTGGTTTCAGCCAGATTTAAAAAGCTCGTCCATGTGTTCTTTATGGATGGCATAAACCCTGACGCGCGTATCTTTCAAACCAAAGAGGGAAGCCCGGGTACAACAGTCAGCACCACGGATGTGCTCCTGCCTCTGGAATTGAAACAGAAAGTAACCGGCTGGTATTTAGATCCGGGTCTGGAAAACGGTCCTGTGGAGGCGAACTATACCCTCGGTTCTGAGGATCAGAAACTCTGGCCCCAAATTAAAGAAGGCAAATACATCTATTTTTATTCAGGTCGGGACGCGAGCTATGTCGAGCCGCAGCTGGTTTTGCCCGGGGACGTCACACAAGCCCCTTCAGAACCTACAAGACCGGGTTATCAGTTTGATCACTGGTCTGTATCCGAAGGAGGAACGGCGTTTACTTTTGGCGGTAAGCTTGAGGAAGATCTGAAACTTTATGCAGTTTGGACTTGCAGAACAGATACGAAGTATATCATCAATTACTGGACGGAAAATGCAGAAGACAGCGACTATTCTCTGGAATCCAGCCGTGTAGGAACAGGAACCACTGAATCTCCGATTAACCTGCAGGATAACGCAGAGGGCTATGGCAAAGAGAATCTTTCCGACGAATATAGCAACTTCTTTACGTTTAAAGAATATGACACGGGAAAAGTTATTAAGCCGGATGGAAGCACGGTCGTCAATGTTTACTATACGAGAAACAAGTACACCATGCGTTTTTATCAAGAACAAACGGGTGAGGCCTGGGCTATAGGTGATGCTGATATAAACGATTGTAAATTGGTATATGAGTTTGACGCCAAATACGGGCAGAGAATTGCGAGCCATTTTCCTGTCAAAGATTTTGAAGACAGGTTTTGGCATCCTTTTAACTATTATGAATACGATGTTCAAACCATTGAGCTGATGCCCGGGGAAAATGTTGATTTTTGGTGTGAGCTGGATGAATCAGACATAAGGCATACATTGATCTATATGGGCGAAGGTCTTGATGGAGTTTATCGTGAACTCAAGAGGATTCCTACAGTATTTGACATTATTACTTATGAAGAGGAATATCATCCCATAGAAGGATATGATCGTCTGTCAGCAGAAGAGGCTCATTTTGAATATTTTGAACATTTAGATGGTTATGGGTTGGATCTCGGCGCGGACGGTAGTGAGGTGGAGCTAAAGTACCGGCGGGCATCCTTCCCATTGAAAATGTTCAATGGAAAGGACGAATACAAGTCTGAGGACGTCAAGTATGAGGAGGAATTGGCGCCTTACTTTAATGTCGTTCCAGATAAGCCGCCGGAAGATTTTCCTGATTATTATAAGTTTAAAGGCTGGTATCTGAGACCTCAGTGTGCAGAGGGAACAGAAGCCAGAGATCATCTGAAAATCATGCCTGCGAAACTTGTCCATGTATATGCCAAGTGGGGCCCACCCGAATTAAAGGGATATTTCTACCCGCGCCGTGATGGGGGTACACCCTCTACCGAGACTCTTTTTTATGGCCAGAGGGTTAAGCCCGAGCTTTTTCCCACAGTTAAAGATGCTTACGGCAACATCCTGAGCGTAGGTGATGATACGAAAGCGATAAGCATTCCCCAAGGCTACCATTGGATGGGATGGAGCACAAAAGAGGGAGACCGCTATATTCCCTTCGATTTGGAAACGGTCGTGTCAAAGGATATGAGCTTTTATCCCTACTACGTCAATCTGGATAAATTTACGGTGACGTATGTGGCGGGAGAGGGGACGGGGGACGTTCCCCAGGATCCTGAACATTATGCGGAGCATGCCTTTGCGGTCCTGCTGCCGCCGAGTGAATTGAAAGCTCCAGAGGGGAAAGTTTTCCTGGCCTGGAAGCAAACTATGCCAACAGGGGAAGAAAAGCGGTTTCAACCCGGCGACAAAATTCAGATTACGGAGGATGTCGTGCTGACGGCGCTGTGGGGCGATGTCAAGGAAAAAACAAAAGTCATTTATAAAGCTGGTCTGGGATCGAATGACCCGGATATCATCAGAGAACCCATCCTCATCAATGACCGTCTTCTTCTGGAAAATGCTAATCTGTTCAAAGCAAAAGAAGGATTTGAATTCATCGGCTGGGAAAACGCCTCGGACGGAAAGGTTTACGCTGCCTCGTACGCCAATCTTATGATAGATGCGAAGGAAGAAACCACAACGAATATACTCATTGCCCGATGGAAACAAAATGTTACCGCGAAGAAAATCTGGATTGGCGCCCCCAAAACCAAACCGGAAATAACGTTCAGCTTATTAAACAAAGGCTTGGAATTTGCGGAAGATAAGCTGGAAGTTATCGGCGGAGATGAGGTGGCCTTTGACGCATCCAGGAAAGTTCTGCCGGATGGGCAGACGGAAGTCGTATGGACAATAAATCCTTCCGCTGACGACGAGTTCAGCGTAAAAGAGCAAGGAGAAGAACGCGGCAGAATTAACCTGGACGACATCAGTTACGACGTCACGTACAGAGGATTGAACGTGACCAACTACCATCCAAATCCCGGGATCAGGAGGCGTGGCAAGCACTTTCAGGAGCCGTTCCCTGCACTCACCCCGTTTGCTCCGCCGCAAATAACCGTTGTCCAGCTTCCGGCCACCGGCGAAGCCGGATATCAGAATCAGCTCGCCCTTCTCCTGACTGCAGCTCTGCTCATCATCCTCATGAGATTCAAGCTCAGAAAATAAGGCGGTATATTAGCCAAAGCGCAAAAACAGTGCGAGTCAAGCGCTAAAAACAGTACAAATCAAGAACGAGTCAAGTGCAGGAATGGTGCGCGACAAGTGTGAGAAAAGCGCAAGAAAACCATATGCACCCATCAAAGCGCGAACCCCAAAACGGTTCGCGCTTTTTCCTTAGCAATCTGCACCATCCTGATTGCGCTATTCCTTACAAATCTACATCACTACGTTATGTGCTTCTCTCAAAAAACGCATTGCCCAGCGTCGCGCTTATTCCTTACATATTCACATCACGATGCTATGTGCTTCTCCTATAAATTCGCATAGCCCGACATCACGCTTTTTCTTATAAGACTTATCAACGCCGTTAAATTGACCTCTACACTCTGAACTTTTATGATAGAAAGCAGTATACAGAACCATTTGTTTTGCAGATGCTCAACGGGCTGAAGGAGTTTCACAATGTCTGCTGCAGTCCAGATCTGGACAAACAAGTTTGAGGTGATGTCGTCGATATCTTCACGAATGACATCGACATGAGCCAAACGACCGACAATCAAGATCTTCTTGGGCGCACTTATGAATATTGCATCCACCAGTTCGCTGAGAAAGAAGGTGTTAGTGGCGGAGAATTTTATACGCCAGCCAGCGTTGTTAAAACCCTTGTCTCCATTCTCCGCCCCACAGCAGATTCCCGTATCTATGATTGTTGCTGTGGGGAAGGTGTCATAATAATGACACATGGCAAGAAAGCCCTGAATATCAGGGGCTTCAAGCTTCCACAAAGTACAAAAACCTGCAAAGAGATGAGGCAAGCGGCGTAAACACATCGGCTTCCTCATCAATCAAAAGAAACGGAGGAGCCTATGCGATGGATGTTGCGAATTCTGTTGTTGCCAATCAGACTTGTGCTGACCTTGGTAACCTGGACGCTCTCTTTCCTGCTTGGCCTTGGAAATGTGGTACTTGGGATATTTTGGTAACCCTGATTCTGTTCGGAGCTGTTGCCTCTTTCCTCGCGCATGATATGGGCACGATGGTCGCAGCACTGGTCATCGCCTTTATCATCAGCCCGTTTGGGTTACCACTCATTGCAGCGGTCGCCATTGAACTGCTACGCGGATTCAACCGGACACTCGGCACTATTTAACAAGACAACAGAATATCACTCACGAAGACGGTAGATGAAAACTCTATCGTCTTTTTTTATGCCCAAAGGGTTACCAAAGAACAATGAACCGGCATGGCCTGGAAAGGAGGTTTGACGGATGTGAGGTTTGGATATTTCTACGGGACGGACGGCGAGCGCTTTCGCTTTTACATGATGCCGAGGGCACTGGTCGAAAATCCCATTTTAAACAGCTTGTCGGCAGAGGCCAAAATTCTTTACGCCCTGCTTTTAGACCGAATGCAGCTATCTGTACAGAATCAGTGGCGCGACGAAGAAGACCGCCAAGTCCATTCTGATCAGCTGCGGTGCTCGGCTTGCACCCTTTGACATCACCAGGCACCCGAACTACAAGATGCTGGAGGATTTTGATAAGCGAAACGTCTTCGATATTGAAGACTACCTGAAGAGGAGTGGCCGGGTCAAGCTATCGGCCAACACGGTGGTGCGCAGGTTTTCATAGGCAATGAACAGCCAGGATGCTAAAATAGAAGCAATAAACGGAGGCATCAATGTACTTGACTTACTACCACTATCACCTGTTTTGTGGTCAAAAAATTTGACCACAAAATGAGAAAGCAGGAGCTATGAGCGATCAAGAAAAAAGCCTGGTTGTTCTCACCCAGGAAAGTATTCAAAACCGTATCTATCTCATTCGTGGACAGCGCGTGATGCTGGATGCGGACTTAGCGGAAATCTATGGGTATGAAACAAAGCGTTTTAACGAGCAGGTAAAAAACAACATTGAAAAATTCGATGAAGATTTTCGGTTTCAACTCACAAAAAATGAGCTTGAAAACTTGAGGTCGAAATTTTCGACCTCAAGTTGGGGAGGTTCTCGCTATCTGCCGTATGCCTTTACAGAACAAGGCATCTATATGCTCATGACGGTACTTAGAGGAGACCTTGCAACCAGACAGAGTAAAGCGCTCATCCGTCTTTTCAAGCAGATGAAGGATTATATCGTTGAGAATCAGGATGTGCTTGGCTCTAAAGCACTTCTGCAGTTGGCGACACAGACCAACCAGAACACCAAAGATATTGCAGAAATCAAAGACACCATGGCAACCAAGGAAGACCTGAAAAAAGTCATGGACAATTTTGTTGACCCGGACACCTACAAACATTTTCTGATTTTGGACGGCAAGAAGGTGGAAGCGGATCTCGCGTACGGAAAAATCTATAAGTCTGCCAAAAAATCCATTGATGTGGTCGATAACTACATCAGTCTGAAAACATTGGAACTATTTCTTTCTGCCAAAGATACTGTGGAAATCACACTCTTCAGTGATAATCTTCACAATCGTTCCAGATTAACGGCCTCTATGCTCAAGGATTTTCTTCAGGAATATCCTAAGATTCATCTTCAGTTGAAAACTACGGGCGGAAAATATCACGATCGCTATATTGCCATCGACTATGGGACAGAACAGGAAGTCATTTATCACTGCGGAGCCTCGTCCAAAGATGCCGGTAGTAAGATCACCACAATTCTGAAAATTGATGACACGAGCCTATACCGCTCGGTATTTAATGAACTGCGAAAGCAGCCAGAACTCTTGGTTTAAGGAAAGGAGTAGACTGTTAATTATGGAAGATAATGAGAAAAAAACGAACAATGGCGATAATCAAGATCAGGAAAAGGCAATCCAATAGCAATGGGATTAAGCTTTGGCCTGATGTTTGGTGGTGCCATAGGAGCTGCAATTCAGAATATTGGCGTAGGGATTCCTATTGGCGTTTTTTGCGGCGTTGCTATTGGAATTTTTATGTCTAAGAAAAAATAAGCAGGTTTCAGGCAGTAATAAAACTCACAACTAATAACCCCCAGCAGTAGATCAACCGACCTACTGCTTTTTTTATGCCTGAAAGGAGGCTCTCATGCGCATTCGGAACCGCTCACCCACCTGAGGTGAAGCTAACACAATCGAACACGAACTTACAAAGAACGGCCCCGGAAGACATGGAGTACGCTGTACAGACAGTTATGACACAATGTGAGCAATGGGCAGATAATACGGATATGGAGACACCCGACCTTCAGGAACCTAAAGTTTTGAAGTACTCCTTTGTTTCGGAGGAAAAATTGAGCAAAGTTGCTGAAGAGCATCTTCCGTATGGCAGGAAAAAATAATTTGTGGGAGCGAAACTTATGCCCGGAAAATCAATCTCTTTTTAATGGATGGGGACGCGAATGGTCGCATCAAATGCTCTCTGGCCAACTGGACGGGTGTGGCGTACAAAATTCCCCGCACGCTGCTGGAAAAAGCCCGCAGCATTGACGCTCTGAAGCAGACGGGAGTCTATTTGCCCTTTAGTGCCGATGCCAAAATCGAAGAAATATGCGACTGCAATACAGGCGGATGGAAGCCTGAGCAAAGATCTTCTCTTTTCATCTCCATCAGCAGCGGCCGGTTTTGTAGGAGGTGTCTCTCTAAGCGGAAACCGTTGTTGGAAAACGGCAGAGGGTGAATGTCTCAAAGACCTGGATTCAGAAGAATAAATTAAGATGGCGATATCTTTATTTAAGCGGGCCTATCCACACCTTGCTTCGTTGCACGATATAAGACAGAAAATAGGTGCTGCCGCTGAAATATTGAAGAATATTAGCTAAAACTCGAAGCAGAAGAAAGACTGTAGTCCCCGCGATTGTGAATTCAAAATAAAATGAAATGTCAGAGATTAATCCGAAATATTTTTTGAAAAGTCATTAAATCTATTTGAAATAAATTTGAAAAGTCATAAATTAAAGCTGGAAAGAATATTGAAAAGTTTGTTTTTGTTGGCTATTATTATGTTGAAATGTCAGATGGAGGTGAGTCTATGCTGTTCAGAAAAATTGAAGCTCAGATAGAAGCCCATCTGGAATCCAACTCTCAGAAAATCCTCTTGGTGAATGGCGCGCGCCAGGTAGGGAAGACGTTCATTATCCGGCACGTTGGTCAAAAGCTCTTTGAGCATGTCATAGAAATCAATATGATTGAGGATTCTCTCGGGGCAGGACTTTTTGCGGATGTTCGATCGGTAGAGGACTTTTACCTGCAGGTCAGCATGCTGGCTGGCGACAGGATGAAGGAAAAAGAGAATACCCTGATTTTTATCGATGAAATTCAGGCTTACCCGCAGCTTCTGACCCTGCTTAAGTTTCTGGCCCAGGACAACAAATTCACCTACATTGCCAGTGGTTCTTTACTCGGGGTCACGCTATCGGAGACGACATCCATACCCATGGGAAGCATACGACAACTCAGTATGTTTCCGCTTGATTTCGAGGAATTCCTGTATGCGAACGGCTTAAATGAGCATGCCATCTCTTCCTTGCGCAGGAAGTTTGAACAAAGGGAAGCCCTTGATGAGGCCGCCCACAATAAAATGATGGATCTCTTTCGCAAATATTTGCTTGTTGGCGGACTTCCGGATGCCGTCAATGCCTATCTTGAAACGAAAAATATCCAGCGAGTACGGGAGATTCAAAGCGAAATCCATCGTTACTATGCCGCAGATGCCTCAAAATATGATAGCGAAAGAAAACTCAAAATCCGTCGTGTCTATGATTTAATTCCCTCGAACATGGAAAATAAAAAAAAGCGGGTGATCGCGCAAAGTATCGAAGAAAAACGAGGCAAAACTTTCGCAGACTATCAGGATGAATTTGAATATCTGATCAGCGCGGGAATTGCCCTGAGTGTTCAGGCTGTATCCAATCCGGTGTTCCCCATGATCCAGTCGACGGGAAAAAATCTTCTCAAACTTTATCTCAATGACGTCGGGATACTAAGCGGTATTCTTTACGGAAACAATATTCGGGCGATCCTTGATGACGATAGAAGCATCAATCTCGGCTCAGTTTACGAAAATGTTGTGGCCAGTGAACTCGCCGCACATGGGCACAAACTCTTTTATTATGATAACCGTCACAAGGGAGAAGTGGACTATCTTATTGACGACTACGACAGCCTGTCGGTCGTCCCTATCGAAGTCAAATCCGGCAAGGACTACACCGTTCACAGCGCCCTCAATACCTTCGTGAAGAATGAAGACTATCACATCAAAAAAGCCTTTGTGCTCTCGAATGAGAGAACCCTTACAACGAAGGGCAAAATATGCTATTTACCGATTTATCATGTGATGTTTTTATGAGCGTCACGTAGATGCTTTTGAATAATTTTGCTGAATGAGGTTAAGTAAGGATCTGGCTTGTTTAGGTGAAATGCTGATTGATTTTCTGACCTTCACTTGGATGTTTTTCTGGTCATCCCTTTTGATATTTTTGTGACCATCCTTTGGATTTTTCTCCAACCATCCTTTTTAGATCCGACGATTATGGAATCTGGTTCCGTTTTAGACGGAGCGTTGATGTCAGCGGAAACCGTTGTTGGAAAACGGCAGAAGGTAAACGTCTCAAAGACCTGGATTCAGAAGAATAAATTAAGCTGGCGCCACCTTTTATTTAAGCGGGCCTATCCACACCTTGCTGCATTGCTCCAAGCTGTTCAAAGACACATAAGTTCCCGGGCTGTTGATATGCAAAAATGTTTGCTTACCTTCAAAAGTCAAAAAAAGAATGCTAAATTATTAAACAAGTGGTTTTAACCACTGGTATACAAGAGGAGGAGTTCGCATGAAAAAATTATTTAAGAAAACTCTGTGGCTACTTGTGCTTATGGCGCTCATCCTGTCAATGAGTGTAACGAGTATCTTTGCAAAAGAAGAAAAGAGAACACGCCTGGGCATTATCAGCGCGATGAGTGTTGAACTCGAGACCCTTATAAAAGCTGCGGATATCGAGAAAGAAGAGAGCATCGGAGGCATGACCTTTTATCTCGGTAAATTGCAGGGTGTAGATGTGGTTTTAGTAAAATCCGGCGTTGGCAAGGTCCTTGCTGCATCCTGTACAGCGACATTAATCAATAAATACGAGGTCAGTGGACTTGTTTTTACTGGCATTGCCGGTGGGGTTGGTGACGATGTCAAAGTGATGGATATGGTGATTGGCACAGCACTCGTGCAGCATGACTACGGTACGAATAGCAATGATGGATTTGTCTGGAGCGGAAAAGCCGCTGCAGATGAAGATAGCGGTCTCATTCCTGTAGGCGAGGCGCTTTCCAAACTTGCCTATGATTCTGCCTGCAGCATTCTTGGCGCTGACAAAGTTCATCAGGGGATCATCGCAACTGGGGATCAATTTATTGCCAATGAGAGTTATGTCGCCGAACTTCAAAAGAAGTTTAAAGCTCTGGCCTGTGAGATGGAAGGTGCTGCTGTAGCTCGTGTAGCCGACCAATTCGACGTGCCTTGTGCGATTATTCGCTGCATGTCCGACAAAGCAGATGGACTCGCACATGATGCCTATGACTTTAACTATGAAGAAGCATCAAAAACATCTGCTTCAGTTGTTATGGATATGCTTGCAAAACTGAGCGAAGCCCAGACTTCATCGAAAGATGAAAACAACGAAAGCACGACGGAAACAGTGGGCTAAAAATAATATCCCGATTTAAAGATAAGAAGGGGTTAACCAATGTTGGCTAACCTCTTTTTATAGAAGAGTGAGCGAGAACAGTTGCCAATCATCTAGAAAGAAAAGCTACAAAGCCTGAACTCTTTTACACACAGTGAAAGGGTTGTGTGCTTACATTGTTGATATAAAAAGTTCTTGATATAATTTAATTTGTTTTTATAACCAAAACCTAAAGAATCTGGTTGCTGTCCTTTCAAATGTTTGGGCGCTGTCTTTTTCTTTTGCAATAATCTATTGTTTTTCTTTATTGCAACGTGCAGAGTGGGTTAATTTAATTTGATGCAGAACTTGTAGGTAACAATATGACTCATGATGACAATATTAATTTTTCTATCAATCAAGTTGCAAAGATGATCGGCGTAGTCCCTGCAACAATAAGAAATTGGGAAAAGTATGGCCTTATTGAGGCAAAACGCTCTTCAAATAATTATAGGCGTTTTTCGCTTGATGATATCAATACACTAAAAAAAATAAAAGAATATTCGATCGACAAAAAAATGGGAGTCCAGGCTATCAAGATGTTACTCCCCAACAACAGCAGTTCCAGCCTGGTTCATTATCTTGAGCATCAAAACGAGCAGAGTTTTTCGAAAAAACTCATTAGTAATAAATGGAAAGAGATCAGGAAAAGACAAGGTTATACCCTAAAACAGGTAAGTGAAGCAGTAGGAATCTCTACTTCACAGTTGTGTAAGTTTGAAAATGGTGGAAATATCTCTTTGGATCAAATTAATGACCTTGCACATTTTTACAATGAAAACCCTTTGTCCTTCTTAAACACTTCTTCTCAAGACAAACATCTTGTTCGCAAAAATGAGGGGGAGCCATTCCAGTTAAAGAATGATCCCGGAATTGAGATGCTTTCACTGGTTTCTATGCGGGAGCATTCCATGTATCCGGTTTTATGTACGGTACAACCTGGCTGTGGAAACACAATACCACATAAACATAATGGTCAGGAATTTATCTATCTTCTTTCAGGTAAATTGGAAATCCATTTAAACGATGATAGGCCCTACATTGTCAATCCCGGTGATAGTTTCTATTATTCCGGCCTTGACAAGCATTGTTGGAAAAACATCTCAAACAAACCAGCACAATTATTATGGATCCACTGTGTAGTCACGATGTGATTTAAGAATGGGAGTGGAAAAAAGTTTCCACTCCCATTTATCATGTAGAACAAAAAAGACTATAAACAACTAGAATTAGATGAGCTTGATACGTGTATCAACAGCCATAAGCTTTTTGCGATGCTTGTCAAAGATAAGTGGGTTTATATCAAATTCACTGATTTCAGGATGTTGAATGATCATTTGATTGACTGCCATTAGCAAATCCTTTATTTCTGTTTTATCAATTTTATCATGCCCTCGAAAACCATCAAAGAGGACTTTACACTTCAACTGTGAGAGCATGTTTTCCGGATCTTGTACTCCCAAAGGAACGTGCCCGATTGCATAGTCTTTGATCACCTCCACTAAGGTTCCCCCCAACCCAAAGAGTATACTATGGCCAAGGACAGGGTCGCAGCTGGATCCAAGGATGAATTCAAAATCTCCTTCAATTTGTTCTTGACAAAGAATCCCGCACATACCTGGGAATTTTTCTCGCCATTCTTTTTTGAGAGTAAGCAATTCTTCTTGTGATTTTATTCCAAGTTGAACACCCCCAACATCCGATTTATGCACAAGGTCAGGATGATCTATTTTTGCCACGATAGGGAAACCAAGTTTTATTTCAGAAAAATTGCTATTAAGTGGGAAATACTGCGTTTTTGCTACACTTATTCCATAGAGATCAAGCATTTGATAACAATCTTCTGGTGTTAAATAGCTTCCCTGTTTGTATCCTTCGATAATCGTGTTGACTTTGCGCTGGTTTTCTTTTGAAACATTTTCGTAAATATGGGTGCATTCATTACCATTGGCGACGCGCATGTAGTTCATAACTCGGACCATTTCATCAGGGAAATCAAAACAGGGTATACCAGCATTCATGAGTTCCATCGTTCCTGCAGATCCCATTTTGGGTCCGAGAAAGCAAGCAAAGATTGGAAAATTTTCATCTTTTTGCGCAATAAGTGCCTTGGCAACTTCCTGTGTATCAACTGTTGCCGGTGGTATGCATTCAAAGACCAGGGCATCATATTTTCCACTATCTTTCATTGCCTTGGCGGCTATACCGTATTGTTCCGGTGGAGCAGTGGCAACGAGGTCTAGAGGATTGTGTGTTGAGGCTTCGGCCAGAAGTTTTTTCGCAAGTTGTACACGATCTTCGTTATTCAGATCAGGAAGTGCAAACCCATAATTACTGAGTGTATCTGTCGTTAAAGTACCAAGGCCACCGGCATTAGAGATAATGCCAATATTGTTGCCTTTTATTCGTGGCATTTTAGAGAGCGCTGAAGATAAATAAAAGGCATCTTCCAATGTATCAACCCGGATTGCACCGCATTTTCTCAGAAAAGCATCTGCAACTTCATCACTTCCGGAGAGACTACCAGTATGTGAACCTGCAGCTGCTGCACCCTTGGTGGTTCGGCCAGATTTAACAACGACAACTGGTTTTGTAACCCGGGACATAGCTCGCTCAAATTCTACTGGATGTGCCAAAGTTTCTAAGTACATGCAGATAACTTTTGTATTTTCGTCCTTTTCCAATAAAGCCAGGAAGTCGCTGGGCTTCGTATCTGCCATGTTCCCGAGAGAAACGATCACAGAGAATCCGATTTTTAGTTTCTCTGCAAAATCGATGAAGCTGGCACAAAGCGCACCGGACTGGGAAAGGAAAGCAACATCTCCATTCGGAGGTGTTACAGAAAGAATTGTTGCTCCAAAGTTTACATTTTTTGCAGTGTTAGCAACACCCATGAGTCAAGTCCACAATAGTGTGTAAATTTGTAGTTGAGTCTTTATCACTTCCTGTTTTTCTTAAGCCGCTTTAGCCAGGAGGCACTGCTGGCGGGCCAGG